>OJKW01000489.1_pt1 | contig 30977 bp, 23 predicted proteins | sample 1596591 | NCBI WGS metagenome assembly OJKW01 (sample SAMEA4350166, study PRJEB24818) | metagenome | biome: human; feature: gut; material: faeces | place: Denmark | collected 2013-09
GTCCACATCGTGCTCGCTGAGGGTCAGCGGCGGAAGCAGGCGCAGGCGGGTCTTGGCTGTCAGCACCAGCAGGCCCGCTTCGCGGCAGAAAGCCAGCACGTCGGCGGCCTTGACATCGTAGAACTCGATGCCCACCATCAGGCCGATGCCGGAGATGCTCTTGACGTGGGGCAGCTTTGCAATGCCCGCACGCAGCTGCACGGCGCGCTCGTTGACGTTGGCGAGGAAGCTCTGGTCCATGCGGTCCACCACCACGTTGGCGCCGGCGCAGACCACCGGGTTGCCGCCGAAGGTGGAGCCGTGGGTGCCGGGGCCCATGCCCTCGGCCACCTTTTCGTTCATCAGCACGGCACCGATGGGCAGGCCGCCTCCCAGACCCTTGGCCAGTGTGACCACGTCGGGCTTGAGGTTATAGTGCTCACAGCACAGGAAGGTGCCGGTGCGGCCCACGCCGGTCTGCACCTCGTCCACGATGAGCACAAGGTCCTTTTCGTCGCACAGGGCGCGCACAGCCTGCACGTAATCCGGGTCCAGCGCCATGACGCCGCCCTCGCCCTGAATGAGCTCCAGCATCACGGCGCAGGTGTGGCGGTCGATCAGGTCCTTCAGCGCTTCGATGTCGCCCGCGGGCGCATAGAGGAAGCCCTCGTTGAAGGGTCCGAAGTAGTTGTGGAATACCTCCTGACCGGTGGCGGTCAGGGTGGCGATGGTGCGGCCGTGGAAGCTGTTCACCAGCGTGATGACGGTGGTGCGGTCCTTGCCGTAGTGGTCCACGCTGTACTTGCGGGCCGCCTTGATGGCGCCCTCGTTGGCCTCGGCACCGGAGTTGCCGAAGAAGACCTTGCTCATGCCGGTGCGCTTGCACAGCTTTTTGGCCAGCTTGCCGCAGGGTGCAGTGTAGTAGAGGTTGGAGGTGTGTTGCAGCTTGTGGGCCTGCTGGGACACGGCCTCGGCCCAGTCCAGATCACAGTAGCCCAGACTGTTGACGCCGATGCCGCTGGTGAAGTCCAGATACTGCTGGCCCTCGGGGCCTTCGGCGTGGAGGCCGTGGCCCTTTTCCAGCACGATGGGGTTGCGGCCATAGGTATGCAGGACGTATTCGTTGTCCCGCTTGATGACTTTTTCAGAATCCATAGGTGGTACCTCCTATTGATGCTATTACAGGCAGTTGCTTGCATCACGGCAGCATCCTCGCCCTCTCAGCCGCCTGACGGCGGCAGCTCTCCCAGAGGGAGAGCCAAGAACGCAGCCGGGACGCTTTTGCCTCTCCCTTTGACAGACTTTCCCCCGGCCAGGGGAAGATGTCGCGTAAGCGACAGAAAGGGGAATGAGGTGGCACGGCGCAAGCCGTGACGGAGAGGGCGAGCCCGTCTGCCGTCTATTTCTTCTTATTATACCGTTCGGACGCCATTTCCGCAATGCTTATTCCCGGTGACTTCTACGGTAGAAGCGAGTGCCGGAGCCGCGATTGGAGAACAGCTCCAGCAGGATGGAGTGCGGCACACGGCCGTCGATGATGACGGCTTCGTGCACGCCCTGATAGATGGCATCGGCCATGCCGCCGATCTTCGGGATCATGCCGCCCGCGATGATACCGGCGGACTTGTAGCCCTCGATCTCGGAGACTTCCACCTCGGGGATGAGGGTGGTCTCGTCGTCCTTATCCCGCAGCAGGCCCGCGATATCGGTCATGGACACCAGCTTTTCGGCCTTGAGCGCAATGGCGATCTGGGCGGCGGCAGTGTCTGCATTGACGTTATAGGCCTGACCCAGGTCGTCCATGCCCACGGTGGCGATAACAGGGATGAAGCCGCCGTCCAGCAGGCTGGAGATCAGGGTGGCGTCCACGTGGACGATCTCGCCCACATGGCCCAGCTGGGGGTCCAGCTCGGTGCAGCGCAGCATCTGGCCGTCCATACCGCACAGGCCCACGCCGCGGCCGCGCAGCTTGGCCACGAGGTCTTTGTTCACCTTACCGGCCAGCACCTGCTGCACGATCTCCATGGTGGCGTCGTCGGTCACCCGCAGACCGTTGGCGAAATGGCTCTCCACGCCCACCTTCTTGAGCATCTCGTTGATGGCCGGGCCGCCGCCGTGCACCAGCACAACGCGCACGCCCAGCAGGGTGAGGGTGACCAGATCGTTCATGACGGCATTTTTCAGTTCTTCGTTGATCATGGCGTTGCCGCCGTATTTCACGACCATGGTCTTTCCGTGATACTTCTGGATGTAGGGTGTCGCCTCAGAGAACAGGCGCGCCATTTCTTCGTTTTTCATATACGTCCCTCTTGCCATACCAAAATGATGTTTGCCGCTTCCCGGCAAATGATGCGCTTCGCAATGATGTTCCGGCTGCGCCGGAATGATGCACGCTGCGGCGCATATGGAGTTTCACCGTCAGCATTTCATCATTTGTGCGCAAAGCGCACATCATCATGTTCCGCTACTGCGGAATGCATCATGCCCGCAGGGCACATCATGTTCTATAATCGCCGTTGATCTTGACGTAATCGTAGGTCAGGTCGCAGCCCCAGGCCTTGGCGCTTGCTTCGCCGGTACCCATGTCTACCTTGACCAGCACATCATGCTCGGCCAGCACTTTGGCGGCTTCGTCCTCACTGTAGGGGTGGTAGGCGGCGTTTTCGCAGACATACACCTCACCGGCGGCGCTGGACAGCCACACGCAGACCTTATCAATGGAGAAATCGCCGGGGGTGTAGCCGATGGCGCACAGGATGCGGCCCCAGTTGGCGTCGCGGCCGAACACCGCCGCCTTGAACAGGTTGGAGCACACCACGCTGCGGGAAACGGCACGCGCGGTCTTCAGGTCGGGGGCGTGGGTCACTTCGCAGGTGATAAGGTGGGTGGCACCCTCACCGTCACCGGCGTGCTCCGCGCACATATGCTCCGCAATGGCGGTCAGGGCTGCCACAAAGGCATGGTAATCCTCGTTTTCCTCGCAGATCTCCGGGTTGCCGGCAAGGCCGGAAGCCATGATGATGAGGGTATCATTCGTGGAGGTGTCCAGATCCACGCTCATCTGATTGTAGGTGCCGGGCACCACGGTCTTGAGGGCCTTTTCCAGCAGGACAGGGGACACCGCTGCGTCGGTGGTGTAGAAGGCCAGCATGGTGGCCATGTTGGGCGCGATCATGCCGCTGCCCTTGCCGATGGCACCCACGGTGCACATCTTGCCGCCCAGCTCGAACTGGATGGCGTATTCCTTTTTGTGGGTGTCGGTGGTCATAATGGCGGTGGCGGCATCGGTGCTGCCCTGCACGGTGGCGGCCAGCTTGGCGGCGGCGGCCGGGATGCCCCGGGCAAAGGGGTCGATGACCATGGGCTGACCGATGACACCGGTGGAAGCGGGCAGAACGTCCATGGCGTCGATGTCCAGTGCCTTGCCCACCAGCTCACAGCATTCCTCGGCCAGCGCCACGCCGTTGGCGGCGCAGGTGTTGGCGTTGCCGCTGTTCACCACGATGGCCTGGGCATAGCCGTCGGCCAGATGGGCGCGGTCCACCTTGATGGGTGCGCCGCACACCTTATTGGTGGTGTACACACCAGCGGCGGCACAGCGCACATCGGCCTTGATAAGTGCCAGGTCGTATTTTTCGCTATGGTTTGCGCGGATGCCGCAATGCACGCCAGCCGCTGCAAACCCCTTGGGCGCACAGATGCCGCCCGCAACTTCTTTATACTGCATAAAGATTCTCCTTTCCCACAAAGAAACACTCCCTCAGTCACGGCATTCGCCGTGCCAGCTCCCTCATGGAGGGAGCCTTTGCGTAACCGTCAGCTGCAAAAGCCTCCCTCTTCGAGGGAGGTGGATGCGAACACCGTGAGCAGACGAAGGGAGTTTTTTATTCCAACCCTTCCGTTTCCGGCAGGCCCAGCATCAGGTTCATGCACTGGACGGCTGCGCCGGAGGAACCCTTGCCCAGATTGTCGAACAGGGACACCAGCATCATCTGGTCGCCTGCGGCGTTCACGGTCAGGTACAGCTCCATGCGGTCGGTGCCGGCCATGGCGTTGGAGTACAGGCCGTTTTCCGGCAGAGGTTCGTTCAGGGCGTGCACCTTCACGGTGGCGGCATCCTTATAGTAGTCTGCCAGACCGGCGGCCACGGCTTCGGCGGTGGTACCGGCCACGGTCAGGTCCAGCGGCACCAGCACCTGCATGCCGCAGTAGTAATCGCACACCACCGGCACGAACATGGGGGTATGGGCCAGACCGCTGATCTTCTGCATCTCCGGCAGATGCTTGTGAGCAAGGCCAAGGCCGTAGCTCTTGGGGGCGTCCAGCTTGCTGTGGGCCGGGCGGTCAGTGCTTTCGTATTCAGCGATCATCTTTTTGCCGCCGCCGGAGTAGCCGGAAATGCCGGTGCAGCTGAAGGGATAACTTGCCGGGGCAAGGCCCAGCTCCACCAGCGGGCGGGCGATGCTGATAAAGCCGCTGGCATAGCAGCCGGGCACCGCCACACGGTAGGAGTTTTTGATTTTTTCCTTCTGGCCTGCGAGTTCCGGGAAGCCATAGTCCCACGCGGCGTCGGTGCGGAAGGCGGTGGAAGTGTCCAGCACCTTCACGTCCGGGCGCAGCAGGGGCATGACCTCTTTGGAAGCGGCATCCGGCAGGCAGAGGAAGGCAAGGTCCGCCGAGTTGATGACCTTCGCCCGCTCGTTCACATCCTTGCGGCCCTCCGCCGAGATGGACAGCAGTTCGATCTCCGGGCGCTGGGCCAGACGGTCGGCGATGCGCAGACCGGTGGTGCCGGAGGAACCATCAATAAAAACTTTCACGCTCATGCGTTGTTCGCCTCCCAGGCTTTCAGCTGTTCGTTGGCCAGAGCGATCTGGTTCAGCACGCTGGCTTCGCTGGGGCCGCCGTAGCTGGTGCGGCCCTCGCAGCACTTGACCAGATCAATGGCTTCGTAAATGTCGTTTTTAAACAGGGCGCTGTAGCCCTTGAACTCGTCGAGGGTCAGTTCTTCGAGGGTCTTGTCCTTGGCGATGCAGTCCGACACCATGCAGCCGGTCAGCTTGTAGGCATCACGGAAGGGCATGCCCTTCTTGGTGAGGTAGTCGGCGCAGTCGGTGGCGTTGATAAAGCCCTTGGCAGCGGCGCGGCGCATGTTGGCCGGGATGGTCTTCATGGTGTCCAGCATCGGGGTGACCGTCTTCAGGCACAGCTCGAGCGTATCCACGGCGTCGAAGATGGCCTCTTTATCTTCCTGCATGTCCTTGTTGTAGGCGAGGGGAATGCCCTTCATCATCACGAGCAGGGTGTTCAGGTCGCCGTAGACGCGGCCGGTCTTGCCGCGGATCAGCTCGGTGACATCGGGGTTCTTCTTCTGCGGCATGATGGACGAGCCGGTGGTGAAGGCGTCGTCCAGCTCAATGAACTTGAACTCCCAGCTGCACCACAGGATGATCTCCTCGGAAAGGCGGGAGAGGTGCATCATGCAGATGGAGATGGCGTTTGCCAGCTCGATGCAGAAATCGCGGTCGGACACGCCGTCCAGACTGTTGGCGCAGGGAGCGGCAAAGCCCAGCTTTTCGGCGGTGAAGGCACGGTCCAGCGGGTAGGTGGTACCGGCCAGCGCGCCAGAACCCAGCGGGCACTGGGCGTCCATGCGGGCGGTGGCATCCTCAAAGCGGGCAAGATCGCGCAGCAGCATGGAGGCGTAGGCCATCAGCGCATGGCCGAAGGTGATGGGCTGGGCGCGCTGCAGGTGAGTGTAGCCGGGCATGACGGCGGTGGTGTTCTCACTGGCCTTTTTGCAGATCACCTTGATGAGCTCCACGATGTAGCCCTGCAGCATGTGGCTGTAGTCGCGCAGGGTCAGGCGGATGTCCAGTGCCACCTGATCGTTGCGGCTGCGGCCGGTGTGCAGGCGCTTGCCCGCGTCGCCGATGCGGGCGGTGAGGGTCTGCTCGACGAAGGTGTGCACGTCCTCGGCGTTGGGGTCGATCTCCAGCTTGCCGCTGGCCAAATCGTCGGCGATGGACGCCAGACCGTTGAGGATATCCTCACAGTCCTTTTCGGAGATGATGCCCTGCTTGGCCAGCATGGTGGCGTGGACGCCGCTGCCGCGCATATCCTGCGCGATCATGCGCTGGTCAAAGCGGATGGAGGAGTTGAAGTCGTTGACGCGGCTGTCTACCGCCTTGGAAAACCGACCCTTCCAGAGTTGTTCTGCCATAATATAAACTCCTTATAAAAACGGCAAAGCCGCCGCAGGGGAAAACGCTCCTGCGGCGGTGCCGCCGGCAACGATGCCGGTGTGAGAACCCGCGTGTGAAAGTGTGAAAACACACGCAGTCGAAAATGTTGCGGTTACTTGACCTCCGGCCAGTTCTTGGACAGCTTTGCGCGCTCCTTGATGGACAGGCCGAACAGGTTGATGAAGCCGGTGGCATCGGACTGGTCGTAATCCTTATCGACGCCGAAGGAAGCGGTCTGCTCATCGTACAGGGTGAACGGAGAGGTGACGCCGGCGTTGATCATGTTGCCCTTGTAGAGCTTCAGCTTGACATCGCCGGTCACAGTCTTTTCCAGACTGTTGGCAAAGGCATCCAGTGCCTCGCGCAGCGGGGTGAACCACTGGCCGTTGTACACGATATCGGCGTACTTCTGTGCCAGCTGTGCCTTGAAGTGAGCGCTCTCCTTATCCAACGTGATGGTCTCCAGCACGTCAATGGCCTTGTACAGGATGGCGCCGCCGGGGGTCTCGTACACGCCGCGGCTCTTCATGCCCACCAGACGGTTCTCCACGATGTCCAGCAGACCAATGCCGTTTGCGCCGCCCAGCTTATTCAGGTACTCCACCAGCTCCACAGCGCCCATCTCCTTGCCGTCCACAGCGGTGGGAACGCCCTTTTCAAAGTGGATGGTCACATAGGTGGGAACATCGGGTGCCTGCTCGGGGCTGACACCCAGCTCCAGAAAGCCGGGCTTATTGTACTGGGGCTCGTTGGCGGGGTTCTCCAGATCCAGACCCTCGTGGCTCAGATGCCACAGGTTCTTGTCCTTGGAGTAGTTGGTCTCACGGTTGATCTTCAGGGGGATGTTGTGCGCCTCGGCGTAGTCGATCTCCTCGTCACGGCTCTCGATGTCCCACTCACGCCACGGAGCAATGATGGCCATATCCGGGCACAGTGCCTTGAGGGTCAGCTCAAAACGCACCTGATCGTTGCCCTTGCCGGTGCAGCCGTGGCAGATGGCATCTGCGCCCTCCTTGATGGCGATATCTGCCAGTGCCTTGGCGATGCACGGACGTGCAAAGCTGGTGCCCAGCAGGTAATCCTCGTACTTAGCGCCGAACTTCAGGGTGGGGAAGATGTAGTTCTCCACAAAGTCCTTCTTCAGGTCCAGCACATACAGCTTGGATGCGCCGGTGGCCTTTGCCTTTTCTTCCAGGCCGTCCAGCTCGGTGCCCTGGCCCACATCACCGGAAACGGCGATGACTTCGCAGTTGTTGTAGTTTTCCTTCAGCCAGGGAATGATGATGGAGGTATCCAGACCGCCGGAGTAAGCCAGAACGACTTTTTTGATGTTTTCCTTTTTCATGATAAACGCGCTCCTTTAATAAAAATACACTTTTGTTCTCTGATGCGCATTTCCCTTCGCATCCTCTGTCTTTCGTTTGCGGTTGATGCTTTTATTATACGCCGTGCGGCTTTTGCGTCAATGCTGAAAACCGACAAACCTTACAGGGATTTGACCGTTCTTTTGGTTCAATTTGCATCTTTATGCGGTTTATCTTAAATATATTCAGTTTTTATGCAATCGGAATGTATTTTTGCAGCGGTCTCTCACGCTCTTTTTTGCTGCAAAACGCCGCCCGGTCTGTCTGCACAGGCCGGGCGGCGTTTCGTTTTGCTTTATTGTTTATCCCCGCCATCGGCGCGGGGCTGGCGGCCCTGTTCCGGCACGGCGCGCTGCTGGTTGTAGTGGATGAGCTGGGCGGCGGCGGTGCTGGCCGCAAGACCCGGCCGGGTGACCATGTAGACATAGCGGCGGTAGCGGTCCTGCCGCAGGGGCACCAGCACCGTGTCCGGGCTGTACATCTGGGGGTGGTCGGTGCTGATGAACACTCCCAGCCCCGCCTGCACCATGCTCAGCAGCACCGAGTCCTCGTTGGAGTAGCCGCGGATCTCGGGCCGGATGCCGTATTCCCCCAGCATCCGGCGCAGAAGGTCGGAGTAGGCGGGCGAATCGGTGAAGACCATGGGCCGCCCGGCCAGCTGGTCCGGCGTGATGCTCGGGCACTTTGCCAGCGGGTCGTCTTTGAGCATGGCCACCACGAAGGGCAGCTCCACCACCGGGGTGAACCGCAGGCCGTTCTCGCCGGGCTGGTAGCTGCAGAACACCATATCATAGAGCCCGGCTTTCAATCCGGCCAGCAGCCGTTCGGTCTGGTCTACCCGGATGTCAAAGCAGGCGTTGCTGCCCGCGTCGGCACGGAAGTCGGCCAGCATCCTGGGCAGGTAGGTGTTCACCACAGGGGTGATGCTGCCGATGGACACCCGCTCGGCCCCGGTGCGGAAGTCCCGCATAGCGGCAGCCCCGGCGTCCAGCGTGTCAAGCCCCGCTTCCACATAGCGCAAAAGCGCCCGCCCGGCGTCGGTGAGCACCACATTGCGCCCGCGCCGGGTGAACAGCAGCACCCCCAGTTCTTCTTCCAGCAGGGCGATAGCCCGGCTGAGGGACGGCTGCGAGATGGCCAGCGCGTCGGCGGCCTTGGTGTAGTGCTCGGTCTTGGCAAGCACGCGGAAATACCGCAGCTGGTTCAGGGTCATGGCAGGTGCCTTCTTTCGGGTGTGTTTTTCACAATTATATCATAATTGATAGCAAAAAACTATTGATATATTGAGCCCGTCTTCTTGTTTTTGACAGGTTTTTCACGTTAAACTATTAACAGCGTCCCCTTGGGACAGAAGGAATCACACTGAGAACAAAGAGGAGAAACACCATGCGCAAGAAATTTATTGCAGCGCTGCTTTGCGTTGCGATGGTCCTGACGCTGCTGGCTGGCTGCGGCAGCAGTTCCAGCAGCACCGCGTCCGGCTCGGTGGCCGGCACCTACGAAGGCACCGGCAAGGGCCGCAACGGCGACATCGTTGTTGCCGTCACCCTGGATGACAACGCGGTCATCACCAACATTGAAGTGAAAGAACAGCAGGAGACCGAGGGCGTGGGCGACATCGCTTTTGACCCCATGATCTCCCAGATGGTGGAGCATAACTCCGTGGCTGTGGACGCCATCGCCACCGCCACCCTGACCAGCAACGGCCTGCTGGAGGCTGTGCGCAACGCCCTGACCGCTGCAGGCGTCAACCCCGACGACTACAACGGTGAGGTTTCCACCGCCAAGGGCGAGGATACCACCTATGACGTGGACGTGGCCGTTGTGGGCGCAGGCGGTGCCGGCATGGCTGCCGCCGCTGCTGCCGCTGAGAACGGCGCAAGCGTCCTGGTGCTGGAGAAGGCCGCTTCCATCGGCGGCAACACCAAGCTGGGCGAGGGCACCTACAATGTGGCCGACGCCGAGCGTCAGAAGCAGCTGACCATGACCGCCGACAACTGCAAGGAAGTGGAAGCTGCTCTGTCTGCGACCACCGACGACCCCGAATACCAGGCCCTGATCGACGACACCCGCGCCGACTACGAGAAGTGGCAGGCTGAGGACGGCAAGACCCTGTTCGACAGCCCCAACTGGCACGCCCTGCAGACCTACATCGGCGGCGGCTCCATCGACAACATTAAGCTGATCCGTGCTTATGCCGAGGGCGCTGTGGATGCGCTGGACTGGCTGGAAGGCACCATCGGCGTGCCCTTCAAGGATGACTACATCTTCATGGCCATCGGCGGCAAGTGGGCCCGCGGCCATCAGGTGGACCTGATCGCTGCCACCGGCAAGGAGAGCGACAACGGCGGCCGCATCTACATTGAAAAGCTGCAGAACTACGCCGAGAAGCTGGGCACTACCATTGAGACCAATGCTAAGGTGACCACCCTGACCGTGGGCGACGACGGTGCCGTGAACGGCTGTGTGGCCGAGCGCACCGACGGCAGCACCATCACCGTCAACGCAAAGACCGTCATCCTGGCCACCGGCGGCTACGCTGCTTCCAGCGATCTGGTCTATAAGTATTCGGGCGGCACCATCACCACCAAGCTGACCAGCTGCGCAGCCACCAGCACCGGCGACGGTCTGGCTCTGGCTGAGAACGTGGGCGGCAACCTCATCAATCTGGATCAGATCCAGGTGCACCCCCTGGGCGACCCCATTGACGACTGCGGCTGCGTGAGCGAGTTCGTGGGCAACTGGCTGAGCGCCACCGAGTACATGTTCGTCAACAAGGAAGGCAAGCGCTTCATCAACGAGGACAACACCCGTTACGCCATCAGCATGGCAGAGCTGCAGCAGACCGACGGCCAGATGTGGCTGATCGTGGACAGCAGCGCCATCGCAGGCGACGACACCCGCAATGAGCTGATCGACAAGCTGCTGAGCGACGGCCACTCCGTGAAGGCCGACACGCTGGACGAGCTGGCCGAGAAGATCGGCGTGGACGCTGACACCCTGAAGGCTACCGTCGAGACCTACAACGCAGGCATGACCTCCGGCTCGGACGAGTTCGGCAAGGCCACCAGCGCCGACTCCACCATCCTGCAGGCTCCGTTCTACGCAAGCCTGCGCACCCCCACCGTGCACTACACCATGGGCGGCATCCAGATTGACACCGACGCACACGTGCTGAACGCCGACGGCAATGCCATCCCGGGCCTGTACGCAGCCGGTGAGGTTGCAAGCGGCATCCACGGCAACAACCGTCTGGGCGGCAACGCTTACCCCGACATCATCACCTTCGGCCGCATTGCTGGTACCAATGCAGCCGCCGAGGCAAACGCATAATTTGATCGCTTTTCTCTGAAACTTCTTTCTTCTTTTCAGTTTTTTCAAACAGGCAAAGCCCCTCGCCGGGAAACCGGCGGGGGGCTTTGCCGTTTGCGGGGGATTCGCCCTCTCAGTCACCTGCGGTGACAGCTTGTCCCCTTTTTGTCACCTTCGGTGACATTTCTCCCCGGCACGGGGAGAATCTTTCAAAGGGAGAGCCAAGAGGGGGTGCGCGGCGGCGCAAAGCGGAGGAAGCAGCGGCACAAGGGCAGAGCCGCCCTCTCAGTCACCTGCGGTGACAGCTCTCCCAAGGGGAGAGCCAAGAGGGGTGCGCAGCGGCGCACGGCGTACAATGGCGCACACGCAAAAAAGAGCGGCCCCCGGACGGGAGCCGCTCCTTTTGCGGTTTGAAGTTACTCGTTCACTTTCCAGGCGATCGCCACCACTGCTTCGGTGCAGAGGGTCAGGCTGATGCCTTCCTTCGTGACGGTGAGCGGGGTGACCACCACATCACCGGCGTTGTGGCCGTGGGAATCCGCCGTCAGCACCTGCACCGCATAGAAGGTGCAGTTCTTGTTGCGGGTGGCTTCCGGCTGCTTCACCATACCGGCCACACCCTCCTCGGGGTAGCGGTCGTTGGGCAGGATGCCGATGGTGCTGTTCACCTGTGCGAAGAAGCGGGTGCTGCTGGCCGCATCGAAGCCCGCCTTGGTCAGGACTGCGTTGATGGCCGCATCCAGCTTCTGCTGGTTCTCATAGCCTGCCGCACGGATGTTCTCCGTCGTGACAGCGCTGGTGACCAGCCACTTGTCGGTGCGGGGCTGCAGGGCCGGGACGACCTGCTGGGGCTCCAGCACCGCGCCGCAGCGGCTGCAGTGGCTGCCTGCCGTCAGGCCTTCTTCCGTTTCGGTGGGGTCCACAGCGGGGTCTTCCACCACCACATGGCCCAGCTTTTCGTGGACGATCTTGTTATCGTCATCGGTCAGCTGCCAGTCACAGTTCTTGCACTGCTTCACTTCCACGCCGTCCTGGGTGCAGGTGGCTTCGCGGATGGTCACATATTCGTACTCATGGCCGGGGCAGGTGAGGTACTTGACGTACTTCTCAATGATCGCGCCGACTTTCTCATCGTATTCGCCCAGCTTTTCGTTCACAAGGTCTTCGGTGGCTTTGCCCACAAGGGTGCCGATGAACTCCGGGATCACCACGCCGGGCAGGGCCTTCGAAATGCGGTCCTTCATCTCGCGGTTGAGCATCTCACCGGCTTTGGTGCCGATGCGCTTCATCTCTGCCGAGACCACCGGCTTGAGCCCCATCAGGTCTTCGCGGGCCTTTGCCAGCAGCTGGCGGTTATCCTGGCCTGCGTCAATGCCCGCAATGGCGTTGTTGATGGTGGTGAAGAACACTTCCCGCACCTTGTCGATGGTCTCCTGGCCCACCTCGCGGTGCACCAGCTCATTCAGCGAAGGCTTGAGCTCGTTCAGCAGCTGGCTGACGAAGGGGTACTTGCCGTACTTCTTGTCCAGCTTTTTGACCACAAGGTCCACCACATCGTCCAGCAGACTGGGGGTCAGTTGGGTCCAGTCTGCCGTTGCCAGAATGTCGCGCGCCACCACAAGGATGACCCTTTTTACGGCCGGGTCCACATCGTCGCCGTCCAGCAGCGTGCGCACCAGCTTGTAAAGGCCGCCCTCGATGCTGTCACTGGCCACTGCTGCGTCCACGATGACGTCCACAGCCGCCTTGATGGTGTCCATGGAGACGAAGGAATCCTCCAGCACCTTTTTCAGGCTGTCGAGAGCCGAGCGCACCGGCGCAAGCTTTGCGGTAGCGTCCTCGTCCGACATACCGGCGCGGGTCAGCAGATCATGCGCCTGCGAGTAGATGGCTTCCATCTTGTTGATGGCGTCTTCCTTGCTCTCGGCGCTGTCCACAGCCGCTTTGACCGCCTTCAGTGCTTCCTTGATGAGGGTATCCGCCGCCGCTGCGGCCGCCTTGGCCACATCGTTCTTGGCCTGCTCGATCAGCTTATCGAACGGCTCAAGCATCTCAGCCGCCTTATCCGGGCCCACGATCTCGGCCAGCTTGGTGTGCAGGTCGTCGTAGAGCTCGTCCAGCGCGGCGATCTTTTGCAGCGCAGACAGGCTGTCATCGTTGACGATGCGGTTGATCTCGTTGACCGCATCCGCCACAAGCTTCGTCAGCTGTTCGTTCTTGATGGTCTCCCACAGGTCTTTCAGCGCACCGGAAGCGTCGATGTCCTTGATAAGGTCTTCGTACTTCTTGATGACATCCTTCAGCTTCTCCAGCTTTTCCTGATAGGTACCGTCTTCCAGCGCCTTTTCCAGCGCGTCGCGCAGGCCGTTGACATAGGTCTTCTTGATCTCCTCCAGCGCGTCGCGCAGCTTTTTCGCCACATCCGGGGCATAGGGCTCCAGCTGGTCGATGGCTTCCTGTGCTTTCTCGAACGCTTCCTCGATCTTGCTCAGGTCGCCGCTTTCAATGGCCTTCTTCAGCGCTTCCAGTGCCTTGGTGGCGGCGGCTTCCTTGATGGCTTCCTCTGCGTTCTTGATAATGGTATCCACCGCGTTCTTCAGGATGGGGTTTTCCTTGATCTTATCCACCAGGGCACCCGCTCGGTCGATCACATCCTGCACTTTCTTGAGGGTGTCCTCGCTGACATTGCCGTTCTTGATCTCCTCCTGCAGCTGCTTGATCAGGGCGCTGGCTTCATTCACAAGGTCAATGGCATCAATGGCGGCCTGCACGGCATCCACGACCTGATCGTAGCTTTCTTTCAGGCTGTCGGGAATATAATCCTTCAGGTCGTCCAGCGTCTTTTTCAGCGCTTCCAGCTTGGTCTTATCCAGTGTGCCGTTCTTCAGATCGTCCCAAATGCTTTCAATGACCTTCTGGGCATACTTGGATTCGATCTCCTCAACGGTCTTTTTCAGCTCTGCAAGTTTTGCCTGCAGCTCTGTTTTCTTTGCGCGGCCGTCGTCCAGCTTGCCCACCGCCGTATCCGCAGCCACATAAGCACCGATGACCTTTTTCATTTCGTCATCGGTCATCTCGGATGGGCTTTTGTTGTCAATGATCTCGTGAGCGGTCTTGATCGCTTCGCTGGCCGCAGCCTCATAACCGCGCTGAAGCGATTCATGCTCAAACTTATTGTACCGATCGGTCATGCCGTTCAGGCGTTTGGTGTACTTTTCGGTATCAAAGCTGGTGCCCAAATATTTGTTGGCATACCCCAGCACCTCAATTGCCGCTTTTGCGCCGTTATAAAGAATCCCTATATTTTCCAGCTCTTTATCCGTGGCCGTCAGCGGGTCTCCGTTCAGGGCTTCGTCCAGTTCATCCAGCTTCTTATCCGCAATATTGATCTCCTTTTCCGCTGTATGGCAGGTATCGCAGGTAGACTTGTAATACAGATACTGGCCGCTGACCGATATGCCGGTGCCCGTCCACGTTGTAAACTTGTGGGGGCTCAGCGGGCCGCTGATGGTTCTTGTATCCGTTTTTCCACAGCCGGTACGGGTACAGGTGCCGGTCTCGGTCTGATCCTGGCAGGCAGGCTTGTTGTCATCCACATAGTTCTCGAACACATGGTCAAGCTTCGGAATCGTGCTTTCTTCCACTTCTGCACCGCAAACACTGCAAACGCGATATGTTCTACCTGTTTTTTCACAGGTCGGTTCTTCAGTAATCAAATCGCCCAGTGTGTGCGGAACATTTGCACTCAGGATTGCACGGGTCTTAGTGCCGCCTTCTTCTGTACCATGGCAGCGAATACAGTAGAGCGTCTCTACGCCGTCCTTATCACAGGTAGCCGGGTCTGTTTCAATCCACTTAGCACCTTCGAAGTCGTGACCCAGTGCATCGCCAGTCTTTACAACGATGGGGTCATTCTCGTCATGCTGGCACTTCAGATCAATTGTACCCGAAAGCGTAAACTGGTCTTTGTCCAGCTGATCCGCTATCGAGCTAAGTCCTATTTTTTTCAATCCCAACTTTATTGCAACCTGTACTCCCCGGTGAAGTTTTTTATATTCGCTTGCAATCGGGTTTTTCACAGTTGCATTTACAGGATAATCTTTCCATACTCGGGTACACTTGTATTTAGCATTCCCGTCCTCCATACAGGTTGCATCATGCTTTTCGAGTTCCTGCAAAACAGTCGATTTTTTCGGATCGTGATCATCTTTAAAATCCTTATTATTGTCAATGGCATTTTGTGCATCCTGTTTTGCTTTCGTAACATTTGCATCATACTCTTTTTTCAGTTCATTATATGCATTTTTGAGCTTGTCTATATAATCCTGTGTGCCTTTTCTTGCTGCCAGCGTTGCAATGTCACCATCCGAATCGAATTCTGCGTCACTCAGGTCAATGGTATCCCCCTCGTCCTGGAAATCTGCCGCCGTATCGTCGTCCCACTCCGGGTACACCAGCGTGCCGTCTTCGTCCGCGACATCCACATTGCCCAGTTCATCCACGCTGTTTTCCGCATTCAACGGCTGTGCCGCGAATACGGTAGGGAGCACCGCCGACGACATCATGCTTGCCGCCAGCACAAAGGCCGTTGCGCGCTGTGCCGCCGCTTTGAAACGCTTCATAGTCCTTCCTCCTTTTTCCTCGCTGTATCACATCTGCCCGCGTCTTTCGGGGCAGGGATAATCTACCATTCTATAAGTATCATATTCCGTGTCAAAAATCAATTGTTTTGCACACGAAAACCGCATTTTCGTTCATTTTCGGACAAGCGTCGGTCTGCTGTCGTCCGCTCTGTGCAGCAAAAGCGCCTGCCTGCAGGCAGACGCTTTCCGGTGTTCTTATTCCGTTTCTCCGGCAAAGGGTCTCCCCGCTGCCGCCCACGCCGCGCAAAGGCGTTCCTTCTGGGCCTTGGGCAGCTTTTTCAGGGCTGCTTCCCGGCGCATGGCCGCACGGTGGTCGGCACACTTTTCCACATAGGCAAGCGCTGCCGCACCGTGCGCCCGGGTGTACTTTGCGCCTTTGCCGCTCTGGTGGGCCCGCAGGCGGGCGGCGGGGTCGGTGGACCAGCCGGTGTAGAGGGTGCCGTCGGTGCAGCGCACCATATACACGAAGGCCGCCTTCGGCCGTGCGGCATCAGATGCGGCCATTGTTCTTCAGCACCTGACGGCAGGCGGCAAGGGCCGTCTCCTTGTCCTTGGCCGTGATGAGGAAGCGGCTGGCGTGGCAGAAGCTGATGCCCGGGATGCCGCTTTTCTGCTCGATGACCTCCTGCGGCTGGCCTGCCCAGCTCTGGGGGAAGGGCAGCTTCGGGCGCTTGGTCTTGTGGTCGGTGACGCACTGGGCGCTCCAGCCGCCGCGCTGGCTGGGGTAGACCACGAACAGCGCGTCCGTCTTGTACAGGCCGTTTTTCCACGGCAGGTAGCAGGGCAGCACCACGATGCCGTCCCGGGAGTTCTTATAGGCCTGCTGCACCTTCTCGTCGGCGCGGTTCACGGCGTTGGCGCTGGCGATCTGGTTTTCCAGGATCTGCTTTGCCACGGCCACCGCCTTGAAGAAGCAGGCGTCCTGATCTTCCTTCGAGTCCCACACTGGATTAAAGAAGCCGATGGCGTCACACAGGCTGTTCTGCTCACCGGTGTTGTCGTTCAAATCCAGTGGCTGGATGAAGTTTTCGTCGATGAGCCGGGCCTGCCGCTCGCCCACAAGGCCCGGCCCCAGCACCCGCCACAGCAGGCCGAAGGCCGCGTAGGGCACGCCGTTGGGGCGGGTCTCGCGGGGCTCCTGATGGTGGTCGAACATGCCGAAGCCCACGTCATACACGATGCCGTCAAAGTCGTCCGGCACGGTGAAGCCGCGGGTGATCTCGATATCCGGGCGCAAGATCTGCAGCAGCGCCGTGGCAAACACATCGTCGGCGTGGAACTTGCCGGCGTGGGTGAAGCCGTTTGCGGGAATTTTCATGGATGATACCTCGTTCTCAATAGATTCTCTGGCCCCAGTATACCACATTTTGAAGAAGGGGACAACGAAAAGGGGCCGCCATATGGCAGCCCCCGCCCTCTCAGTCCCCCAGAGGGAGCGCCAAGGGCCTGACCGCCGCTGTTGCACAACGGTCCTTATCTTCTGTTTTTCAGTCCACGGCCTTGCCGGAAGCGTCATAGAGTTTGCCGTCGGTGCCCTTGGTGCAGACGGTGTAGCCCTCCGGCAGCTTCAGCAGGCTTTCGTCCACCTTATCCGACACCGAGAGGTATTCCAGCGATGCCTGCTTGCCGCCCACCCGGGTGATGAGGTAGCGCAGCGCGCCGCCGTCGTAGCAGTAGGTCATCTCCACGGGCTTGCCGTCCAGCGTCATGTTAAACACTTCCGCGTCGTAGGTCTTGCCGTGGACGGTCTTCTTCGCCTCGGCAAAGCCGGTGGCGCTGCCGGTGGAAAGAGACTTTGCCACCACCGTCTCGCTCAGGCCCATGGCCTTGTAGGCGGCGGCTTCATCCCCCAGGCAGATGGCCAGCTTGCGGGCGGAGTCCAGCTGATACGCCTTGCCGTCCAGCACCAGAAGGGTGAGCTTCTCGGTGCCGTCCTGCTCCTCGGCCTTCAGGTACATGTTCCCGCTGCTGCGCACCATGTCCAGAATGCCTTCCACGCCGTCCACCTTGATCTTTGCGGTGAACTGGTCCTTTTCCAGCTGCGCGATGACACCGGCCGTGCGGGTGTTGGCCCACGCCTGCATCCAGGCCGGGGTCTGCAGCGCAGCCGACGCCGGGACACTGCAGGGCAGCAGCAGGCACAGCGTCAGCCCTGCCGTCACGATGCGTTTTGCAGCCTGTTTCAGACATTTCATGGTTCGTTCCTCCGTTTCGAGGTTTTTACTTTTTCTTTGCGGTGCGGGTGGTCTTGCGGGGCTTCGGCTGGGCCGCAGGCTTTGCCGCCGGGGCGGCGGTTTTTTCCACCGGAGCCGGGGCGGTCTCCGGCTCACCCAGGGCCAGAATGCTGCTCAGCTCCTTCTGTGCCTCGGCGTTGGCGGCATCGGTGGTGGCCAGCACGTCGGAATAGAACTGCTCCATCTCCGCGCGGGTGGAGAAGGTGGCAACGTACATCTGGTTGCCCATAGCACCGCTCAGGGCGTCCGGGATGCGGTCCACCATGCGCATGTTCTGCTGATACTTCTGCATGATCTGCTCGTGGCTGTAGACGAAGTGCTTGCCGTCGCGGCGGCCTGCGAACGGGCAGTAGAAGTGCTCGCCCACCGGCATATCGGTGCCGCCGAAGGCGATCATGTCGGCCCAGATTTTATACACGTTGGTGGAGCGGGCAAAGTTGATCATATCCGGGGTGAAGCCGCCGCAGGGGCGCATGTTGACTTCCAGCGCCACGATCTGGCCCTTCTTGCCCATGCTGGCCTGATCTTCGGTCATGCGGAAGAACTCGAAGTGGATGAAGCGGCTCTTGACGCCAAAGCTCTTGACGGCGGCACGGCCTGCGGCGCGGGTATCCTCGGGCAGGTCCTTGATGATGTAGTAGATGGAGTTATCGTTGTCGTTGACGATATCCATGATGGACATGGGGCTGACATTGCCGGCCTCAAAGATGGGGTTGCCGTTGGCGTCGATGATGGCGTCATAGCTGTTCACCTCGGCGCGGACGAACTCCTCCATGATATACTCCACATCCGGGTGATGGGCGGTCTTGTAGACCAGAAACTCCTTCAGCTGGGCATCGCTGGAAAGGCGATGGGTGTCCGAGGCTCCCACGCCGTTGTCGGGCTTGACCACCACCGGGTAGCCCACCTCGTCCACAAAGGCCTTGCAGCCCGCGTAGTCGTCCACCATGTGGTAGCGGGCGGTGGCGATGCCGGCCTTCTGGTAATACTCCTTCATCTTGCTCTTGTACTTGATGCGGGGCATATCCGAGGTCTGGAAGCCGCTGGTGATGTGGAAATCGGTGCGCAGGGCGGCGTCGCGTTCCAGCCAGTACTCGTTGTTGGACTCCAGCCAGTCGATGCGGCCATACTTGAAGGTGAAGAAGGCCACGGCGCGGTAGACTTCGTCGTAGTTTTCCAGACTGCCCACCTTGTAGTACTCGTTCAGGCTGTCCTTCAGCTCCGGCTTCAGCTCGTCGTAGGGCTGGTCGCCGATGCCCAGCACGTTCATGCCGTTGTTCTTCAGCTCACGGCAGAACTGCCAGTAGTTGGTGGGGAAGTTGGGCGAAATGAAAATGAAATTCTGCATGGTTTTATGATTCCTCTTTCCTCTATAAACCTCTATAAAAACTCCCTCCGTCACGGCTTCGCCGTGCCAGCTCCCTCTGGGAGGGAGCCTTTTTCCGTTGCGGAGAACTTTTGCAAGGCCCCCTCCATGAGGGGGCTGTCTGCGAAGCAGACTGGGGGAGTTCCCTGTTTACTGCTCACCCAGAATATACGGCATGTAATATGCAGTCTGCTTATACCACCAGTTCCAGTCGTGGTTCACGTCGTGGCCCCACAGGTCCACCCAGACGGGGATGTTCTTGGCCTCGAAGATGCGCTTCAAGAACCAGGTGGTGTCCGGCTGTTCCCAGTCGCCCTGACCGCAGCAGATGACCGCTTTCTGGCTGCGGAACAGCTGCATGTAGGGGTGATCTTCCGGGAAGTTCTTCATGTAGTCCACCGGGGAGTTCATGTACACCAGCTCGTCCATGTAATCGCCGAAACCGTAGTGGGCGGTATAAATGCCGCTGAGGGCCAAGCAGCCGCAGAACACGTCCGGGCGGCGCAGATACAGGTTGACGGCGTGGGTGGCACCCAGACTGCAGCCGAAGGCGATGACGCCGGGCAGGCCGTCCCAACCGTTGCGCTCTTTGGCCATATACTGAATTTTGGGCACAGCCTCGTCCACGATGTAGCGCAGCCACTGCTCATAGCGGCGGATGCGCCAGTAGGGGTCGCCCTGGGTATCCGACCAAGTCTCCTTGTCCATGGTGTCGATGGAGATCACCATGATCTTGCCCGCGTCGATCCACGGGGCGAGGGTGTCGGCCATATGGAAGTCCTCAAAATCGAAGAAGCGGCCGTCCTGGCAGGGGATGTAGAGCATCGGGCGGCCTGCATGGCCGTAAATTTTGCACTCCATGTCGCGGCCCAGCGCCGGGCTGTAGTCCTTGAAATACTGCATTTCCATGGTGATTCCTCCTTTTAGGGTTTACTCATCAAGCTCATACATCAGCGTATGGAACACGAAGGGCAGCTGCTTTTCCCAGCTGGCTTCGCTGTGGGTGCCGCCGGGCACAAGGCGGGCGGTCAGGTGGATGCCCCGGACCATGAGCTTTTCGGTCAGCTGCGCAAAGTCCTTGCGGATGCCCTCGTGGTTGCCCATCTCCCGGGAGCCGTAGTCCATGTAGAGCACGGTGCCGGGCTCCAGTTTGGCGCGGCCCACAAGGCCGGAGAGCTTTTCCGGCGACACCCAGATGGACGGCGACAGGGCCGCTGCACGGCTGAAGGTGTCGTTGTACTGCAGCAGGGCATACAGACTCATGAGACCGCCCATGCTGCTGCCGCCGATGAAGGTGTGCTCCCGGTCCGGCAGGGTGCGGAAGCTGCGGTCGATGAAGGGCTTGAACCGGTGGATATACCAGCTCATGGTGGCCTGCCCCTTGCCGTCAAAGTGGCCGAACTGCGGGTCATCGAACCGGTAGGGCGAATACTCCACCAGCCGCTCATTGTTGGCTCCGGCGTTGCATTCCACCGCCGCCACGATCAGCGGGGTGTCGGTGTAGTCCAGATAATCCGCCACGCCCCAGCTCTTGCCGTAAGTAGCGTCCTCATCAAAAAAGACGTTCTGGCCGTCGAACATGTACAGCACCGGATACCGGCGGTCCGGCTCCGATTCATACATGGTGGGCAGATAAACATACACTCTGCGCTGCTCGGTGCCATTGACGGCAGGGTAGCTCACGCTCCATTTTTTGACCATGGGTTCATCCCTCTCAATCTTTCCTGCTCAGGGCCTGCCGCAATGCAGGCCGCTGGTTCTGGTTTCAGTTTAGCACTGCAGGAGAAAGAAAGCAATGTTTTATAGGCTTCCCCCCTCGGGGGAATGCTTTTCCCAGATACGGCAAACGCCGCCGAGCGGTCAGGCTCCGGCGGCGTTTATCCTAATTCTGAATAAAAAGGTTCTCTCCGGAGAATCTTGAGTTAGTTCTTCTTCTCCACGGGGACGATCCAGCCCTTGGTATCGGGGATCTTGCCCCACTGCATACCGGTCATGGTATCGTACAGCTTCTGGGTGACAGGGCCGATCTTGCCGTCGCCGATGTAAGCGTGCTCGCCCTTCCAGACCAGCTCCTTGACGGGGGAGACGACAGCGGCGGTACCGGTGCCGAAGACTTCCTCCAGCTTGCCTTCGCGGGCAGCGGCCATGATATCGGCGATGGCCAGCTTGCCTTCGACGACCTCATAGCCCCAGTCCTTCAGCAGCTCGATGCAGCTGCGGCGGGTGACGCCGGGCAGAACGGTGCCGACGGTTGCGGCGGTGTAGACCTTGCCGTCGATCTTGAACATGATGTTCATGCTGCCGACTTCCTCGACGTACTTCTTCTCAACGCCGTCCAGCCACAGTACCTGTGCGTAGCCCTGCTCCTCGGCCAGCTCACCGGCCTTGATGGAAGCAGCGTAGTTGCCGCCGCACTTGGTGAAGCCGGTCAGGCCGGGAGCGGCACGGATGTACTCGTCCTCCACATAGATGCGCACGGGGTTGATGCCCTCGGCATAGTAAGCACCCGAGGGAGCGCAGATGATGCAGAAGATGTAGTGCTTGGAAGCGTGGACACCCAGGCCCACGTCGTTTGCAAACACGAAGGGACGGATGTACAGGGAAGCGCCGTCGGTGTGGGGCACCCAGTCACGGTCCACGTCCACCAGGGTCTCAACAGCCTGGATGTAGTCCTCCACGGGGATCTTGGGGATGCACAGACGGTCGGCAGAATCCTGGAAGCGCTTTGCGTTGCAGTCCGGGCGGAACAGCTGCACGGTGTCGTCAGCAGTGCGGTAAGCCTTCATGCCCTCAAAGATCTCCTGAGCGTAGTGGAACACGACGGTAGCCGGGTCCAGCTCAAAGGGGCCGTAGGGGACGATGCGGGCGTCGTGCCAGCCTTCGCCCTCGGTGTAGTCCATGACGAACATATGGTCGGTGAACTTCTTGCCGAAGCCCAGATTGTTCTCGTCCGGCTTCTGCTTGGGAGCAGTGGTACGGGTGATCTTGATATCCAACATAGTGAGTTTCCCTCTTTCCTTTTATGCGCGTGCGCACGATTTCCGGCGCTTTATGACACAAATGTTGGTTTCTATTATAATATTCCCAGCCGGTTTTGCAAGGAATCGCAAAATGTTTCATCTTTCTACCGGTAAAGTTGCACCAGATTGTGAGCACAATGGTGTGCAAACTGCTAAATCTATGGTACAATAGGGGCACAGAGCACTTTGCGGGGCACAGCCCCGCTTTTCTATGGAAGGAGCATATTGCCATGATCGACGGCGTTATTTTTGATATGGACGGCTTGATGTTCGACACCGAGCGGGTGTGGGCTACCCTGTGGGAGCCTGCGCTGGCTACCCTCGGGCTTTCTTATAAGGAAGGGCTGGATGTTGCCGCCCGCGGCACGGCGGGGGACTCCATGCGGGCGGTGCTGCGCCGCTTTTACGGGCCGGACTGCGACACGGACGCCATCATCGAGGCGCTGCACGCACAGGCGGAAAAGGCGTTTCAGGCACCGCCGCCCAAAAAGCCCGGGCTGGACGAAATTCTGACATGGCTGGAAGCGCAGCACATTCCCATGGCAGTGGCATCCTCCAGCCGGATGGCGTCTATCCGGCACCATTTGGACGGCTGGGGCTTGACCCACTACTTTAAGGTGATCGTCTCCGGCGAGCAGTTCTCGGCGTCCAAGCCCGACCCGGAAATTTTTTTGCGCGCTGCGGAAGCGCTGGGCACTGCGCCCAGCCGTACCCTTGTGCTGGAGGACAGTTACAACGGCGTGCGCGCCGGTGCCGCCGGGCACTTTGTTACCGTGATGGTGCCGGACATGGCTCCCGCCAACGACGAGATGCGCCGCCTGTACACCGCCGAGTGCAAAGACCTGCACGAAGTAAAGCAGATGCTGAAAACCGGCAGACTTTAAAGAAAGAGGAAATGCAGCAGGGCCGCACCGGAAGGGTGCGGCCCTGCTGCGCTTGCGGAATAGGACAAAAAGAAGAAGGAGGTTTGTGCAAATTTTATCTGCACCCTCATTGTCGCACATTTTGCCGCAAATGGGAAGCGACCCGGCTCGAACGACCCCGAAACCGGCGTGAATCGCGCTGTGCACAAAAAATTCACATTTCCTCTTGACAAGCAAAGGACGGATTTTTATAATAACACTGTCGGTTAGTTCGTACTAATACAACCGATTTTCTTTTGCACCGGAAGTTAGTATCTGCTAACAAACTGTTTTCGCAAAGGGACGGTTGAAATTTGAAAGGAGTGTCTTTTCCGATGAGACTGAAAAAGATCGCCGCTCTGGCGCTTTCCGCAGCCATGGCTCTGAGCGTCATGGCCCCCGCTGCACTGGCAGCTGCCCCCGATGATTCCGAGAACTGCATTGCTGCAGTGCAGGAGTTCTTCGACAAGATGACCAGCTCCAACTACACCTATCTGTACGCCGCTCTGGACTGGAACGAGTACTGGGCAAACGAGAACGTATATGCCGCTGGCAGCACTGCTTCTTCCGCACAGGAGGACAGCCATGGCGAACACGATCTGGGCGCTTTTGATGCCGTGTCCCGTGCTACCGCTAACCACGGCCTGCACCGCGGCAGCTTCCAGCAGGTAGCTACCATCTATGCACAGGACGGCAGCACCTACACCGTGTCTCACTGGTCCGATGACGGCAAGACCTTCTACACTCCGGACGGCACCGCCTACGGCTGGAACCGCGGCACCGTCACCAAGCCCGATGGCTCCACCGTCAAGATGGACCACTATGAAGTCTCCGGCGTCAAGTATGTGCCTGTCCGCGTGGCAAACGCTGACCTCGCCGACTTCTGCTCCAAGTACGCTACCGTACGCAACGGCGGCCAGCTGGTGGGCGGCTATGCTGAGAACAAGCTGCCTACCTACGCTCTGACCGCTGCTGTGGATTACAAGACCAACGGCCTGAAGTACGCCACCAAGTCCGGCGACGGCTACACCTTCTCCGCTGCCCACAAGGGCACCGGTTCCGGCGTGGCTGAAGAAGGTCAGAAGACCGCTGACGGTCTGATCATCACCGTCAAGAGCGGCGACGATGTGGGCAGCTACGGCGAGTTCATTCGTGTGGACCTGACCGGCAACTACGGCGAGCTGGGCTCCCGTCTGCAGTCCGTCACCTGGACCTACTACGGCAATGACAGCACCTACACCAAAGCCAAGGCTACTTACGGCACCAAGTTCGCAGCCGACAACTGGATGCACAAGGTCATGGGTATCCAGCTGGGCCTGACCCAGTCTGCACGCTTCCAGCTGCCCGAAGGCACCGACGGCACCGGTTACTGGACCCTCACTCTCCATGCTCTGGGCTATGCTGACACCGTCATCAAGATCCAGACCACTGCTGACAACCTGGCAAAGCACGAGCTGGCTGATGCCGCCGACCGCGCTGCGCTGCAGGCTGTGGTGGACCAGGCCAAGGCTTTGAACAAGGCCAACTACACCGCCGCAAGCTGGGCAAACCTCGAGACCGAGCTGGACGAGAGCGTTGAGCTGCTGGCAAAGAGCATCCTGTACAAGGCAGATGCGCAGGAGCAGGTCCCGCACCTGACGCAGGCTATTCAGGGCCTTCAGGCAAAGTGAGCCTAAAATGGGCCTTTTGAACTGAATCGCAAATGATCGAAACAAGGTCGCTCCCGGAAACGGGAGGGGCCTTGTTTCCGTGTCTGAGAGGGGTATTTCATGAGGGAAACAAAATCCGGGAAACGGCTGCTGCCGCTGGTGCAGCTGCTCCCCGCCGTGGCCGTGGCAGGCCTTGTGCTGGTCACCGTGCCGCGCACCGCGCCGGTGCTGGCCGCCGTGCCGGAACGTCTGGCCGAAGCCGCGTCCGCGCCTGCCGCAGAGCCCGCCGCATCCTCGGAAGAAGAAGCCGAGGGCCTGACCGCCGTGCTGCCCTATGCCGACGGCGTCTACACCGGCTCCTCCCGGGGCTTCGGCGGCACCGTGCAGGTGCAGGTGACCATGGAGGGCGGGCACATCACCGATGTGCAGGTGCTGAGCGCCGCCCACGAGACCAGCGCCTTCCTGCGCCGGGCAAAGCGCCTGCTGAGCACCGTGCTGGACGCCCAGACCTGGGAGGTGGACGCGGTGTCGGAAGCCACTTATACTTCCCGGGGCATTCTGGGTGCCATCAAAAACGCGCTGACCGGCGAGGTGGTCAATAACCCGCTGCCGCCGCAGACGACGCCCGCCGCACCGCCGGTGGAAGAAGAATTCACCACGCCTTCCGCCTACCGCGACGGCGTGTACACCGCCTCGGCCGAGGGTTTTGGCGGCCCCATCACCCTGCAGGTGACCATTGCCGACGGTGTCCTTGCCGACATCACGGTGGTGAGCCATGACGGCGAGACGACCTCTTACTTCTACAAGGGCCGTCAGGTCATCGCCACCATTCTGGAGACCGGCACACCCGAGGGCGTGGACGCCGTTTCCGGCGCGACCTATTCCTCCACCGGCATCCTGAACGCCGTGAAGCAGGCACTGGCCAAGGCCGCCAACGACGCGGTTCCCGCCGAGACGCCGGACACCGCTCCGGCTGACGAAACGCCTGCCGAGCCCGCCGCACCGCAGTACGCCGACGGCACCTACTCCGGCACCGGTTCCACCGCCGACGGCCCGGTGAACGTGGTCATTACCGTGAAGGACGGCAGCGTCACCGATGTGCAGGTGCTGCCCACCGAGACCGAAGAACCCACCTTTACCGAGAAGGTGCGTGCTGCGCTGGAAGCCTTCTTCTCCGGCAAAGAGCAGAGCGCTTCCTCCGGCCGGGTGTACACCGCCGATGAGCTGGATGCCGCCGTGCAGGATGCCCTGCAGAAGGCGCTGACCACGCCCGAGACGCCTGCGGCTTCCGAACCGGAAGCACCGGCTGAAAGCGAACCGGCTGCTGAGCCCGCTGCAGAAAGCAGCCCGGCAGCAGAGCCGCCGGAACAGGACCAGCCGACAGGGGAGGAGAACGCATGAAAAAGCATTGGAACTTTATCGTCCGGGCGGTGAACCTGCTGCTGATCCTGGCCGTACTGTGGCAATACCAGCAGGTGGCACTGGTGCGGGCCGACGCCGTCACCGCGCGGCAGAAGGAGATCGACGAGGCGAACGCATGGAACACCTCGGTGCTGCAGGCCCAGCAGGCGGCCGAGGAAGCCGAAGCCGAGTCTGGTCTGAAGGACGGCACCTATGAGGGCACCGGCCTCGGCTTCGGCGACGACATCACGGTGCAGATCACCATCTCCGGCGGGCAGATGACCGACATCACGGTGCTGCAGCACGACGGCGAGGACAAGCCCTATTACACGCAGGCGCTGACCATGCTGGACAAGATGCTCACCGCCCAGACCGGCGATGTGGACCTCGTTTCGGGCGCGACCCTCACCTGTGAGGGCCTGCGGGATGCAGTGCAGGACGCACTGGGAAAGGCGGCGGCATGATGCAGACGACAGAAAAAAAGCCGCTGACGGCGGCCCAGAAAAAACAGCGCACCCTGAAGCACCGGGCCTGGCTGCGGGCTGCGGTGCAGCTGATGTTCTTTATCGCGATGCCCGGTGCCTTTGTGGCGGGCTTTAACGGGGTGAAGCAGCTGTTTCTGCGCATTGGCCATGGCGAGGTGCTGCAGCTGGACAGCTTCACCCTCTCGCTTCTCGGCCTGTGCGGGTTCACCATCCTGTTTGGCCGCTTCTTCTGCGGCTATGTGTGCGCCTTCGGCAGCCTGGGCGACGGCGTGTGGTGGCTGTCGGGCCTTGTGCAGAAGAAGCTGCTCCACCGCAAAAAGCAGTTCCAGCTGCCGGAAAAGGCCGTGCGCCGGGGCCAGAAGGTCAAGTTCGTGGTGCTGGCCGTCATCGTGGGCCTGTGCACTGTCGGGGTGTACAGCCGTCTCACCGGCTGGAGCCCGTGGGAAGTGTTCTCCCGCCTGACCGCCCTGCGCACCCCGCCGGCCGGTTTTGGCCTTGGCATCGCGCTGTTCGTGCTGATCCTGATCGGCATGGCGGTGCAGCCCCGGTTCTTCTGCCAGTTTTTGTGCCCGATGGGCGCAGTGTTCGCCCTGCTGCCGGTGCTGCCCTTTGCACAGCTGCACCGGGACGGCGAGAACTGCATCCCGGGCTGTTCGGCCTGCGCCCACCGCTGCCCGGTGGACCTGAAGCTGGACGAGCAGAGCCTGTGCAGCGGCGAGTGCATCGCCTGCGAAGCCTGTGTGGGCACCTGCCCCAAGGGCAACATCAGCCGCTGGGACCTTGCCCTTGGCAAGAACTTCTGGCTGCCCATGCTGGCAAAGGCCGTGCTGTTCTTCATCATGGGTGTGTGCCTGGGCTTCTGCCGCTTCTTCTGAGAGATTCCTTATTATAAAAGCACAAGCAGCCGCTTCCTCGCAAAAAGGGGAAGCGGCTGCTTTCGTTTTATCTTTTTCTTATTCTTATTTTTCTGGGTGCAGCGGCAGCCACACCGTGGTCTTGGCCCCGTGGGGCACGGCCTGCCCAAACACCGCCTGCCCACCGTGGGCGGCGGCGATCTGCTCCACCACATGCAGGCCCAAAATGTGCGGGGCGTTCTCGCCGGGTTCCGGGCTGTGCAGAGCCGCCAGCACCTGCGGCGGGTAGCCTGCGCCGTCATCGGTGACGGTCAGGCAGAACCGCCCGCTCACCACCTCGGTGCAAAGGCTCACTTTCACCGGCCCGGCGTTGTGCCGCACCGAATTGTTCAGCAGGTTTTCCAGCAGGCGGCCCAGCAGCGCCGGGTCGGCGTCCAGCAGGGCGCGCTCGGTGGCTTCGGTCTGGGTGAGGGAAAGCTCACACCGGTCAGCCAGCGGGCTCTCGCAGAACTGCGCCGCCAGCTGCCGCACCAGCGGTCCGGCGGCAAGAGTCTGCCGCCGCAAGGGCTGTGCGCCGTACTGCAGCTTGCTGGTGAGGTTCAGGTCATCAATGAGCGACCGCAGCTTTTCGCTCTGAGTGCGGATGCCGCCTGCCTTCTGCCGGGCCGCACCGGGCAGGGAAGGGTCCCGTTCCAGCTGTTCGGCCCAGCCCAGAATGAGGGCCAGCGGGGTGCGCACATCGTGGCTGACCCCCGCGATCCACTGGGTGCGGGCGGTGTCCCGCCGGGCGAGCATCTCGCCCTGCTTTTGCAGGTGGGCGCTGGTCTGGTTGAGCTTTTCGGCCACCTCCCCGGCAAAGCCGTCGGTGGGCAGCTGCACGGGCTGGCCCTCGGCCAGCGCATCCAGCCCGGCGGCCACCGTCCGCAGCTGCTTTGCGCCGCGCCCGCTCACCAGCAGACAGACCGCCAGCCCCAGCGCCAGCAGGCACAGCGCCGCCGGCAGGATGCTGTTCACCACGTCGGTGAGCAGCTGGGGCGAATTGTAGAGGTTATACTTCCAGATGCTGCCCTGCGGCATTGCGATGACGAACAGGCCGTAGTCCTCGGTCCAGCAGAACACCGGGTAGTCATCGAGGTACCACCGGGCAAAGCGGGCCACGTCGGCGGGGGTGTAGCGGCGGGCGAGGTGTTCCGGCAGGGCATAGCTCCACACCACATCGCCGTCATCGTCCAGCACCATGGCCCAGGCGTAGCCGTCCATCCATTCTTCCGGGGTGTGCTCCGGCCCGAAGGCAAGGCCCTGCGCCGTCTGCACCATGGCGTCCGCGATGACGCCGGAGGAATATTCTGCTTGCGGAGTGTGGGTGCTCTCCCGCCAGCCCAGCCAGACGATGAACCCGACACACAGCACCGCCAGCACCAACACCATGCCCACTGCTGCCAGCACATACCGCCGGATGAGCCGCCCGAAGGTCTTCATGCCGTTTCCTCCTTTGCCAGCTTGTAGCCGATGCTGCGCACCGTGAGCAGGTGCTGCGGGCGGCTGGGCTGTTCTTCCAGCTTTTCCCGCAGGTGGCGGATGTGGACGTTCAGGCTGTTTTCGTAACCGTAGTAATCCGCGCCCCACACGGCGGTGCACAGCGCGTCGTAGGTGACGATGTGGCCCCGGTTCTCGGCCAGCTTGCGCAGCAAAGCCAGCTCGGTGGCGGTGAGGGCAAGGGTGCTGCCGTCCGGCAGGGTGACGAGGGCGTCGTTCAGATCGACGCTGCGCCCGCCCAGCCGCAGGGCATCGCGCTTTGTGCGGGACAGCTCGGCCCGGTAGGCCCGCTGCAAAATGTGCTGCACCCGCAGCAAAAGCTCCTGCATCAGGAAGGGCTTTGTCAGGTAGTCGTCCGCGCCAAGGCCCAGCCCGAACAGCCGGTCTGCGTCGGCGTCCCGGGCCGAGAGGAACAGCGCGGGCACATCCGCTTTGGCCCGCAGGGCCCGGAACAGCGAAAAGCCGTCCCCGTCCGGCAGGTTGATGTCCAAAATCATCAGCTCCGGCTGCTCGGCGGCAAAGCAGGCTCTTGCCGCCGAGCAGCTTTGCGCCGTGCGGATATGGCGGTACCCGGCATCCTGCAATTGCTCGCACAGCAGCCGCAAAAGGTCGGCGTTGTCGTCCACGAGGAGAAGTCTGGCGTCATAGATAGTGGTCATAGTGTAAACCCTCTCAGGCGCTTCGCGCCAGCTCTACCGAGGGGAGAGCCTTTGGCAGGCATCCTGCCGGGCCGCGCCCTTTCTTTCGCTCTTACTATAACACACTTTGTCCCCCGCAAGGGCGAATGCCCGCAAATTTAAGCGCAGATTAAGCTGGGCTTCCGGTCCAATTAAGGCGGCGGGTGTAAGATGACAGCGTAGACCACAAACGAAAAGGAGCGAACTGCTATGAAACCTGTCATCGAGACCCACGGCCTGTGCAAGAGCTACGGCGGGCGCACCGTCGTGGACCATCTGGACCTGACCGTGCCGCAGGGCTGCGTCTATGGCTTTCTCGGCCCCAACGGCGCGGGCAAATCCACCACCATGAAAATGCTGCTGGGCCTTGTGCACCCCACCGGCGGCAGCGTGGAGCTGCTGGGCCACACCCTGAACGAAGAAAACCGCATCGGCCTGCTGCGGCAGACCGGCAGCCTGATCGAGTCGCCCTCGGGCTACCTGCACCTGACCGCCCGGGAGAATCTTGCCATTGCCGCCGACCTGAAAGGCGTGGAGCGCAGGGACATCGACCGGGTGCTGGACGTGGTGCACCTGACCAGCGCCGCGAACCGGAAAGTGGGGCAGTACTCCCTCGGCATGAAGCAGCGGCTGGGCCTGGCGCTGGCCCTGATGAACCACCCGGATTTCCTGCTGCTGGATGAGCCCATCAACGGCCTGGACCCGGAGGGCATCGTGGAATTCCGTACCATCCTGCGCACCCTCAACCAGGAGCGCGGAACCACCATTCTGATCTCCAGTCACATTCTGAGCGAGCTGTCCAACGTGGCCACCTGCTACGGCTTTTTGGACAAGGGACGTCTGCTGGAGCAGATTTCCGCCCGGGCCCTTCATGACAAGTGCCGGGCCTGCCTGGAGCTGACGGTGGGCGATACGGCCAAGGCGGCTACCGTGCTGGAGACCGCCGTCGGCACCACGGATTTCGAGGTGCTGCCCCGGGGAATCATTCGTCTGTATGATCAGCTGGACGCCCCGCAGAAGGTGACCGCCGCCCTGGCCGGGGCCGGCGTGCCCCTGATGGGCGCGGAGAACAAGAGCGTTGATCTGGAGGACTCCTTCCTGAAGTTGATTGGAGGCGGAGACCATGCTTAACTACATGCGGTCGGCATTTTACAAGGTGTTTCATCGCAAGTATCTCTACGGCTGCATGGTGGCGCTGCTTGCGTGCGCCGGAGCCATCGTGGCTGGGTGGACCTTCACCAACGCCAACGGGAATGTGGTGGACTTTTACACCGGCGGGACCATGGCTGTGATGCTCCTGTCCCTTGGCC
>OJKW01000507.1_pt1 | contig 30112 bp, 32 predicted proteins | sample 1596591 | NCBI WGS metagenome assembly OJKW01 (sample SAMEA4350166, study PRJEB24818) | metagenome | biome: human; feature: gut; material: faeces | place: Denmark | collected 2013-09
GTGCACACCTCGCCATTCAGCTTCACGGCACCGCCCTGCACCAGCTCCTTGGCTTCGCCGCCGGTCTCGCACAGGCCTGCATATTTCAGCAGGGCATCCAGCTTGATAAATTCCGTATGGATGAGAATTTTCTGCATAAAATCGTCCCCTTAGTCGTTCTTGAAGCGCACCGGCAGCACCAGATACAAAAAGTCATTGCCCTCGGCCGGCAGCACCTTCACCGGGCTCAGGGGGCCGCTGATCTCCAGACGGACCTTCTCAGTGCGGGCGTTGCGCAGGGCATCCAGCAGATAGCGGTTGTTGAAGCCGATCTCCACCTCGTCGCCCTCGCAGTCGGCGTTGAACTCGTCCACCACGCGGCCGAGGTTGGTCTGGCAGCGCACCACGACTCTACCCTCTGTAAAGGAGATGCGGAGGGGGTTCTTTAAACGTTCTGTAATAATCAGGGAAGCGCGCTCAATGGTCTCAATGAAGTCCTTGGTGTCGATGGTCACCCGGGTGCGGCTGCCGTCCGGAATGACGTTGCGGTAGTTGAGGAACTCGCCCTCGATCAGGCGGCTCATGATGGTGTAGCCCGCGGTCATGAACACCACATAGCGACGGTTCGCGCTGATGTGCACCGGCTCCTCGTCGTCGTTGGGCAGCAGGTGGGCCACTTCGGTCATGGTCTTGCTGGGCACGATGATGCGGATATCCTTTACAGCAGTCACCGGCCGTTCCACGATGGCCAGGCGGTAGCCGTCCAGCGCCACGACGGTGAGCTTGTCGGGCAGGATCTCGAACAATTCACCGGTGTGCGCCGGTTTTTTCTCGTCCTGGCTGACGGCGTACAGGGTGCGGTCGATCATGTCCTTCAGCACGCCGGTCTTGATGGTCAGGGTCTCCTCGGCACCGGTGTTGGGCAGCTCTGGGAAATCGGTGGCCGGCATGGACTGGATCTCAAACTGGGCAACACCACCCTGGATCGTTGTTTTTCCGTTCTCGGCGGAGGTGATGGTGACCTGACCGGCAGGCATCCGGCTGATCATGCTGCTGAGCAGCTTTGCGTTCAGCACGATCTCACCGGCCTCCTTGACATTGGCCTCGATGGTGGTCACGATGCCCATTTCCAGGTCGTAGCCGGTGAGGGTGAGCTGGAAGCCCTCGGCTTTCAGCAGGATGCCTTCCAGCACGGGGATGGCGGAACGCATGGTGACGGCTTTGGATACGCCGTCGATGGCGGCGCTCAGAAGAACTTTATCGCATACGATGTTCAAGCTGAATTCTCTCCTTTGTTTTCCCCGGAACAGCAGACGGCTTTACAATGGAAAACTGCCTGCTGACCGGTGTTTCTATATTGAACTTGTTGTAGTAACCGTAGTAGGGGGTGGGGAACTTGTGGAAAACCCGGAAAAGCCTTGTCGGGATGCGGGGGTTTTGGTTTCCACGGGGTTGTGAATGCACTGTGAAGGAATTGTGGAAAAGGGGAAAGCGGCCCGGCTTTCAACGCCCCTTGTGAAAAACAGGGGTTGAATGTTGAAAAGTCTGTGGAAAGTGTGGAAAGGTTTGCGTTTTTACCACAAGATGTGGGCCTTTTTTCCGCATTTTGTTCCGGTTTTTCCCCATATTTTGGGGTTTGGCCCTCGAATAGGTATGACTTTCTGTCGAGGGCTGCGCTCAGGCCTTCACGTTTTTGATGATGTCGCTCACGGTCTCGCGCAGGTGCTGGTCGTTCTTCATGTCCCGCTCCATGGTCTTCAGCGAGTAGACGATGGTGGAGTGGTCGCGGCCCGAGAACTCGCGGCCGATCTCCTCCATGCTCATGCCGGTGACCTCGCGCAGGATGTAGATGGCTACACGGCGGGCCGAGGCCACATTGGCGTTGCGCTTGGTGCCGCGGATGTCGGCGGGGGAGACGTTGAAGGTGCGGGACACCTCACCGATGATCTTCTCAATGGTCACCGGCACCGGCTGGGTCTCGTTGAGGATGTCCTTGATGGCGTTCTGTGCCACGCTGATGACCGGCTGGATGCCTTCCAGCATGTAGTAGGCGTTCAGCTTCTTCACGGCGCCTTCCAGCTGGCGGATGTTGTTCTTCAGGTGGTTGGCAATGAACTCGGCCACATCCTCGGGCAGGTCCAGGTGCAGCAGCTCTGCCTTGCGCTTGACGATGGCCACGCGGGTCTCAAAATCCGGCGGCTGCACGTCGGCGGTCAGGCCCCACTCAAAGCGGGTGCGCAGGCGTTCCTCCAGGCTCTTGATCTCCTTGGCGGGGCGGTCGGAGGCGATGACGATCTGCTTGTGGGCGTCGTGCAGCGAGTTGAAGGTGTGGAAGAATTCTTCCTGGGTGGATTCCTTGCCGGCGATGAACTGGATATCGTCCACCAGCAGCAGGTCCGCCACGCGGTACTTCATGCGGAAGTCCTCGGTGCTGCCAGCACGGATGGCGGCGATCAGCTCATTGGTGAACTGCTCGCAGGTGACGTACATGATGACGAAATCGGGGTGGGTGCGTTTGATCTCGGTCTGGATGGCGGTGAGCAGATGGGTCTTGCCCAGACCCGAGCCGCCGTAGATGAACAGCGGGTTGTAAGCGCCGGAAGGGTTGGCCGCCACCGCCTGCGCAGCAGCAAACGCAAACTGGTTGGACGGGCCCTTGATGAAGTTCTCAAAGGTGAACTCGTAGTTGCCCTGGGGCGAGGCGGGGTTCGCCTCGTACTGCTGGGCCAGCACCACCTCGTGGGGCGGGGTGCTGGGCACCACCAGCGTGATGTCCACATCAAAGCCCAGCACGGTCTTGAAGGCCTCCTTGAGCAGGCCGAGGTAGCGGTCCGTCACGATCTTGCAGATGAAGTCGTTGCGCACCGAGAGGGTGATGTGGCTGGAGTCCTCAAAGCTGATGGGCTCCAACCCGTCGATATAGAGATTATAGGTCGGCTCGGCCATCTGCGTTTTGCAGTACGCCTGGGCGGCCTCTAAAACGTCCTTGAAAGAATCCATAAAACATCCACTCCGTTAAAGTTTTCAACAATGCTGCTGATACTAGGTTAGTATACCACAAAAACCGCTGTGAGTCCATATTTCTATAATGTAATTTATAATACATAAGAAAAGACTGCCTGCGGGCGTTGTGGCGGGGTGAAACCTAGGCCACAATATCTTGTGGCAAACAAGTTTTCCACGGCAAAATGGTGAAAAAGTTGAAAATCTTTTCACAAAAAAGTTTGCAAAAAGTTTGCGCGAAAGCGAAAAAAATGCTTGACAGAACGCCATACTATGCGATATACTGTTGAATTGCAAGCCTGTCCCCACTCTGGGGCCGCATCAGACCCCATACCGGGGATAAGTTTTTACGGAGGATACAAACCATGAAAAGAACTTTTCAGCCCAAGAAGCGTCAGCGCAAGGAAGTTCATGGCTTTCTGACCCGCATGAGCACCAAGAACGGCCGCAAGGTCATCAATGCTCGCCGTGCAAAGGGCCGCAAGAGCCTGACTGTCTGATCTTTCGCTTGAACGAGGGATCCGGCGCAGAAATGAATATGCGCACAAAAGACCGCTGATATTGGATTGGCGGTCTTATTTTTTTGAAAATTGAAAGATTTTTCGTAAAAATGCCCCCATGGGCTTTCAAAGTCGAAAAATTTTTGATATACTGACCTAAGAGTACCCTCTTTTCAAAGGGCGTACCGGTCACAGAAAGGAGGCGCGGAAATGCGCTATCGTCCCATCCGCCGCAACAGCGAGTTTGGCAGAGTGTATGCCCGCGGCAAGTCCTATGTGAACCAGGCACTGGTGCTGTATGTGCTCAAGACCCGATCCAAGCGCACCCGCGTGGGCCTGACCGCCACCAAAAAGATCGGCCATGCCGTGCAGCGCAACCGTGCCCGCCGCGTGATGAAGGCGGCCATCGACGAGCATCTGGATTACAACATCGGCGGCTACGATCTGGTCTTCGTGGCCCGGGGCATGACCCCCCGGCTGAAAAGCTGGCAGCTGAGCGCCATCGTGGCAAAGCTGTTCGCCCAGGCCGGGCTGCCGGATAAGGCAAAGCGGCCCGACGCGCCGCCGCCCGCCACGGTGCCCCCGGCCAGCAGAGCAAAGCCGGAGCCGAAGGCGTGAACCGCGTTCAGCTTGCCTGCCGCAAGGCCCTGTGCGCGCTGATCCGGGTGTATCAGTACACCCTCAGCCCGTGGATCGGCCGCAGCTGCCGGTTTACGCCCAGCTGCAGCAACTACACCATGCAGGCCATCCTGACCCATGGCTGCGTCAAAGGCGTCCTGCTGGGGGCCTGGCGCATCGCGCGGTGCAACCCCTTTGGCAAGTGGGGCTATGACCCGGTGCCGGAAAAGGGAAGGTGGCGCAGCGATAAGCGCAGGCTGCAGCCTGCAAAGCTGTTTTCCACCCGGCACAGACGGAATGTGGAAAAATAAAACGTGGTGCTGGATATGTTCTCTTTTGCCGCACAAAAGAGAACCAGAAAGGACGGCGGTGCCCGGAGGGCATGAAAGCCCCAGTGGGGCTTTTAAGCCGCAGACCGGTTTGCGAAGCAAATGCCGCGTGTTCAGCGCGGCAAGGTCGCAGCGATTTCGATGCGCTGGACCCGACGGGTTGCGGCACCCTGCGTCTGCTTCGTGCCTTGGGCGGCACTCGCATCCTGCAGGCCGCTGCCCCAACAGCTCCTCCCTGTATCCGCCGCTGGCGGCGGTCGTCGCCGTTGCAAACAAGGGGCTGCTCGCCCCTTTCAACCCCAAAGAGGATGGCTCCATACAAAAAAGCTAGCCGCTTCGCTAAACGCTTTTTTCTCGTTTCTCCGATTTGAAGTCGCTGCGCGACGAAACGTAAGGGCAACAGCATGTTTTCATGCTGACGCGAATGCTCCCGCAGGGAGCCAGCGGCAGCATATGCCGTTTACCGTTACGACCTTTCCCGTGAAAATGCGTTTGGAGCGGCCCTGCGGTTGCGCAGCAATGAAAGCCCCGGTGGGGCTTTCAAGCAGGCGAGCGGTCTGCGATAGCAGATGGAAGGGCTTTGCCCTGACAAGCGTCGAGGCCGCGACAAACACGAAATCAAAAAATAAATTTCCGCTATTTATGGCCAGAGTGAAACGGCGGCCATTTTAGATATTATGCTTCTTGTGACGCGCTGCACTGTGGGCGGCGTGTCCTACGATAAAAAAATAATGCGTCCCGGGCCACAGCCGGGGCAGAATGGACAAAGGTATGAACTTCTTTTACATCCTGAGCGGTCCTCTCGGCTATGTCATGGAGTGGATCTACAAGCTGCTGCCGAACTACGGCTGGGACATCATCCTCTTCACCCTGCTCATCAACATCGTCAAGATCCCCCTGCAGACCAGCCAGCAGAAGAGCATGGCGAAAATGTCTGCTTTCCAGCCCATGATCGCGGAGATCCAGACCAAGTACAAGGATAAGCCCGAAAAGCAGCAGGAAGAACTGATGAAGCTGCAGCAGGACTTTGGCTATAAGCCCACGGCCGGCTGCATGCCCATGCTGCTGAATTTCCTTGTCATGTTCGGCGTTATCGGCGTGGTGTATAACCCGCTGGAGCGCATTTTCCACATCAGCGCCGCTGCACTTGCCAGCGCTGGCGAGGCGATGACCGCCGCCGGCATCTCCTTTACCGCCATCACCCGCGATACCAACATCATCGCCGAGGTGGTTGCCGGCAACAGCGGCGTGCTGGGCTGCTTTACCGCACAGCAGATCGCTACCATCACCGAGTTCAGCCAGCACATGAACTTCTTTGGCATCGACCTGACCCGCATCCCGAAGCTGGGACTTTCTCTGGACATCGTGCTGCCGCTGCTGTCGGTCATCACCATGTTCCTGTCCACCCATATCAGCATGAAGGCCTCCGGCCAGCAGATGCAGGGCAGCATGAAGCTGACCATGTATATGATGCCGCTGATGTACCTGTTCTTCTGCTTTACCTACCCGCTGGCATTCTCTCTGTACTACGTCATTTCCAACATCGTCATGACCGCACAGACTCAGGTCATGCGCAAGTTCTACGACCCCGAGAAGATGCGCAAGGAAGTGGAGGCCGAGATCGCCGCCAAGCGCAAGCAGGAAAAGCGCGGTGTGAAAAACACCACCATCACGGTGACCGACCCCAAGACCGGCAAGAGCGTGGAAAAGAACCTTTCCGCCAGCGAGATGAACAAGCGCCGGCTGGAGTATGCCCGTCAGCTGGACGCCGAGCGCTACAAGGACGAGCGCACCGTGCCGCTGAGCGAGCTTGACAAGCAGGATAAACAGTAACAAGGGAGGTAAACGGTTATGATCCGTACACAGGAATCCACCGGCAAGACGGTGGACGAAGCCCGCGCAAAAGCCTGCGCTCTGCTGGGCGTGCAGGCCGATGATCTGAATGTGAGCTATGAAGTGCTGGAGATGCCCCAGAAGACGGGCTTTCTGGGCCTGAAGCTCACCCCCGCCAAGGTGCGCGTGCGCGTAGAAGAGCCGGATGCCCCCGCCGCTGCACCCGCAAAGCCGGTGGAGGTTGTGGCAGAGCAGCCTGTTGAGACTGCTGCCCCCGTGCAGGAGACTGCTCCTGTGGCAGAGGAAACGCCCGCTGCTGTGGAGGAGCCCGCCGCTCCCGCCGCAGAGCAGACCCCCGCTGCCCAGCAGCCCGCCGAAGCTGCCGAGGAGGCAGAAGAGGTGGAAGTGCCCATCGTCATCGAGGAGAACGCCAAGGTGAAGGCCGCTGTGGACTATCTGCGGGAAGTCATCACCCTGATGGGCGTGGAGAACGTGACCTTCAGCGCCGTGCAGAAGGGCGAAGCCACCATCATCCGTCTGGACGGTGAAAAGCTGGGCGCCCTCATCGGCCGCCGTGGCGAGACCATGGAGAGCTTGTCCTATCTGGCAAGCCTTGTGGCCAACCGCCTGGAGGGCGATTACATCAAGCTGGGTCTGGACGTTGCCGGCTACCGCGACAAGCGCGAGAGCGATTTGACCGCACTGGCACAGCGCATCGGCGCCAAGGTGCGCAAGACCGGCCGCAGCTTTGCCATGGAGCCCATGAACCCCTACGAGCGCCGCATCATCCACTCTGCCATCAGCAAGATGGAGGGTGTGCGCAGCGAGAGCAAGGGCGAAGGCCGTGACCGCCGCGTGGTCATCTACTCTACCGCACCGGATGCTCAGACCGAGAACACCTACGGCGAGCGCCGTGGCCGTGGCGGCAACCGGAATGGCCGCCGTCCCGGCGGCAACCGCAACGGCGGTTATCGCGGCGAGCGCCGCAGCAATGGCGGCTACCGTGGCAATCGCAGCGGTGCACCCCGCGGCCCGCGTCCGTCTAGTGTGCCGGAGCGCACATATGCCCCCCGTGACGCCGAGAGCGCCGCACCGGTGGCACCCAAGCGCACCGAGCGTGTGGATGATTTTGCCGATTTCAGCTTTGGCAAGATCGAGCTGTAATGCGTTGAACTGATCCTGAGAGCCTTCCGCTTTTTGCGGAGGGCTCTTTTTGATGCGACAGAGAAAAAATACGGCCGGATTTTCAACCGTTTTCCGGGAAAACGTTGAAAAACAGTATCATTCGGCCGCGATTCGTGGTAAAATGAAACTGTATCGGCTGAAATGAACAAGGCCGGACATGGGAAGGGAACGGGAGGAAGATCATGCAGGAAACGACCATTGCAGCCATCGCAACGGCACCGGGCGCAGGCGGCATTGCCGTGGTGCGGCTTTCCGGTGCCGAGAGCTACCGGGTGGCGGCACGGGTGTTCCGCCCGGCCAACCCGAAAAAGAGCGTGGAAGCGGCCAAGGGCTACACCGCCCTGTTCGGCCATTTCGTGGAAGGGGACGACGTCTTTGATGAGGGCGTGGCCCTGTTTTTCCGCGCACCCCACAGCTACACCGGCGAGGACGTGGTGGAGCTTTCCTGCCACGGCGGCAATGCGGTGGCGCGCCGGCTGGTGGAAGCCTGCTTTGCGGCGGGCGCGCAGCCTGCGGCCCGTGGTGAGTACACCCGCCGCGCTTTTCTCAACGGCAAGCTGGGCCTGACCCAGGCCGAAGCCGTGATGGACCTGATCTCCGCCGATGGCCGTCAGGGCGCGGCGCTGGCCAACGCGGCCCTGAACGGTGCACTGGCGAAGAAGATCAACGCCCAGAAAGATGCCCTGACCGGGCTGCAGGCCCACCTGGCCGCGTGGGTGGACTTCCCCGAGGAAGATGTCCCGGAGCTGGATGCCGCCCATCTGCAAAGCGTTCTGGGCGGCGTGAACGCCGAACTGGACGCCCTCATTCGGAACTATCAGGCCGACACGGTCCTGCGCGAAGGTGTGGACTGCGCCATCCTGGGCCGCCCCAACGCGGGCAAATCCACCCTGCTGAACCTGCTGGCCGGGTTCGACCGGGCCATCGTGACCCCGGTGGCGGGCACCACCCGCGACGTGGTGGAGCAGGCCGTGCAGCTGGGGGAGATCCGGCTGAACCTGTTCGACACCGCCGGTCTGCGCGAGACCGAGGACGCCATTGAAGCCGAGGGCATCCGCCGCAGCTGGAAGAAGCTGGAGGAAGCGGGGCTGATCCTGGCCGTGTTCGACGGCTCCGAGCCGCCCACTCGCGAGGACTTGGAACTGGCCCGGCGCTGCGCCGGACGCCCGGCCATCGCGCTGGTGAACAAAGAGGATAAGCCTACTCGGTTCGACGCGGAGCTTATCGCGCCGTATTTTGCCATGGTGCTGCCGGTGTGCTGCCGGGAGGAGGGGAGCCGCAAGGTCATTGCGGCGGCGGTGGCCCGTCTGCTGGGCACCAGCCAGATCGACCCCCATGCCGCCAGCCTGTCCGGCCAGCGGCAGCTTGCCGCCGCAATGCGGGCACGGGATGCCGTGGCCGGGGCGCTGGACGCCGCCGCAGGCGGCTTTGGGCTGGATGCGGTGTCGGTCTGCGTGGACGATGCGCTGGACGCCCTGTGCGAGCTGACCGGCGAGAATGCCTCGGAAGCCGTCATCGAACAGGTGTTCGAGCGGTTCTGTGTGGGGAAATAAGGGCGGGGATGTTCTCTTTTGACACCAAAAGAGAACCAGAAAAGTGCCAGCGATTTCGACGCGCTGGAGCCACGAAAAAGGGGCTGCTCGCCCCTTTTAACCCCAAAGCAGAGGGCTACACCGGAAAAAACTGAAGATTCACGCCTGTTCGGCGTGAAGATCTTTTAACCGTTTTTTCCGGCTCCGCCGATTTAAAGCCCCTCAGTCGCTGCGCGACAGCTCCCCCCGGGGGAGCAAGCGCAGCAGCTGCCTTTTCCCGTTACGACCCCTCCCGTGAAAAGGCAAATCTGGAAAATCCGCAGATTTTCCAGATTTGCGAAATTAAAAATAATTCTTCCGCTGAAAATGCCCAGCAACGACGACGACCGCCGCCAGTGGCGGAAACAGGGAGGAGTTGTTGGGGCAGCGGCCAGCAAGACGCGAGTGCCGCCCAAGGCACGATGCGGATGCTGGGTGCCGCAACCCGTAAGCAGTGGAGGGCATTTTAAATCTTTGATTAGAGGAAACCCAAAAGTATATGAACCACTTAGGAGATTATGATGTCATCGTCATTGGTGCCGGTCATGCCGGCATCGAAGCGGCCCACGCCGCCGCGACGCTGGGCGCAAAGACCGCCGTCTTTACCATGAGCCTGGATGCTATCGGCAATATGCCCTGCAACCCCAGCATCGGCGGAACGGCAAAAGGTACGCTGGTACGTGAATTGGATGCTCTCGGCGGCGTGATGGGCCTTGCCGCCGACGCCACCTATCTGCAGAGCCGGATGCTGAACAAGGGCAAGGGACCGGCCGTCCACGCCCTGCGGGTGCAGACCGATCGCAAGCGCTACCACGAATATATGAAGCACGCCCTTGAGCTGACGCCCGGCCTTGCCATCCATCAGGCCGAGGTGGTGGGCATCGAGGTGGAGGACGGCCGCGTCAAGGGCATTGTCACCCAGCTGAACGGTGAGTACAGCGCAAAGTGCGTGGTCATCGCTACTGGAACGAACCTCGGCGGCAAGATTTTCGTCGGTGATGCGTGGTATGCGTCCGGCCCGGACGGCATGCACGCCGCCAACGCCCTGACCGACAGCCTGAAAGCAGCCGGTCTGCCGCTGCGCCGGTTCAAGACCGGCACCCCGGCCCGCGTGCACCGCCGCAGCATCGACTTCAGTCAGCTGGAATGCCAGCCCGGCGACCCGGACAGCGAGCTGCAGCCCTTCAGCTTCATGACGGATGCACCCATGCACAACAAGGTGGAGTGCTGGATCGCCTACACGAACCCGGAAACGCACAAGATCATTCTGGACAACATCCAGCGCAGCCCGCTCTACGGCGGCATGATCGAGGGCGTGGGCCCGCGCTATTGCCCGTCCATCGAGGACAAGGTGGTGCGCTTTGCAGGCAAAGACCGCCACCCCATCTTTGTGGAGCCCTGCGGCGAGAACACTGAGGAGATGTACCTGCAGGGCGCGTCCAGCAGCCTGCCGGAGGACGTGCAGAACGCCTTCTACCGCAGCATCAAGGGTTTTGAACACATTGAGATCATGCGCCCGGCCTACGCCATCGAGTACGACTGCGTAGACCCCACCAGCCTGGAAGCCACGCTGGAAAGCAAGGTGGTGTGGGGCCTGTACGGGGCAGGGCAGTTCAACGGCACCTCCGGCTACGAGGAAGCCGCCGCGCAGGGCCTGCTGGCGGGTCTGAACGCCGCCCGCAACGCGCTGGGCAAAGAGCAGCTGATCCTGCCCCGGCACACCAGCTACCTCGGCACGCTGGTGGATGATCTGGTCACCAAGGGCGTCATGGACCCCTACCGCATGATGACCAGCCGCAGCGAGTACCGCCTGACCCTGCGGCAGGACAACGCCGACCAGCGGCTGACCCCCATCGGCAGGGAGTATGGCCTTGTGCAGGATGACCGCTGGGCCAAGTACCAGCACACCCAGAGCATTCTGGAAGCGGAGCGCCGCCGCCTGCACGAGGCGCATCTGCGCACCGCCGACCTGCGCGCCGCCATGGAAGCGGCGGGCCTTGCGCCTGCAGCCGAGGGCGGCATTGCCGAAGAACTGCTGCGCCGCCCGGAGATCAGCTACCCGCTGCTGGCGGGCGTCATCGGCTGGGGCGACGAGATCACCCCCATGCTGGCCGAGCGGCTGGAAACGGAGATCAAGTATGCGGGCTACATTGCCCGGCAGGACCGCATGATCAAAGACGTGGCCCGCCACGAGAAAACGCTCATCCCGGAGGATTTCGAGTACGCCGACCTCACTGGTCTGACGCTGGAAGCCCGCGAGAAGCTGGCCCGCATCCGGCCGAAGAACCTCGGCCAGGCGGGGCGCATCCCCGGCGTGTCGCCGTCCGATGTGGCACAGCTGAGCATTGCATTGGCAGCGAGGAAGTAAAAGAGAGGGCAGGCCAACGGGTAGCTTTCTCCTCGGACGCGGTTCGGGCCATTCCATCGCCCGCCCTATTGCCTTCGGCAACAGGGTCCCACCCCAGCGGACGGTCCTCAGAGAAACTACCCGCCGTCCTGCCGAAAGAACCCGCTACGGCCCCACTTGTGAAAATGCGTTTGGAGCAGCCCTGCGGTTGCGCAGCAATGAAAAGCCCCAGTGGGGCTTTCAAGCAGGCGAGCGGTCTGCGATAGCAGATGGAAGGGCTTTGCCCTGACAAGCGTCGAGGCCGCGACAAACGCGAATATAAAAATAATATTTCCGCTGAAAATGCCCAGAGTGAAACGGAGGGCATTCTAAATCGTCAAACTTAGAAAGAAGCTGCAACCTATGGAAGAACTTCAATTATACGAGGGCCGTCCCGCCGACTGCACCGGGCGGCTGGAAAAAGAGGTCCGCACCTACGACCTGCTGGACAAGCTGGGCATCCAATTCTGGCGCACCGACCACGGCTGGATGAAGGCCGATACCATGGAAGACTGCCACATCATCGACGCCTGCCTGAACGCCACAGTCTGCAAAAATCTGTTCCTGTGCAACCGGCAGAAGACGAGCTTCTATCTGCTCATGATGCCCGGCGACAAGCCCTTCAAGACCAAAGAGCTTTCCCACCAGCTGGGCATCGCCCGCCTGAGCTTCGCATCGCCCGAGGACATGGAGCAGTATCTGGACTGCACGCCCGGCTCCTCCTCCATCATGGGACTTGCCAACGACACCGAAAACAAGGTGCAGCTGCTGATGGATGAGGACGTGAAAGCAGGGGAGTACCTCGGCTGCCACCCCTGCATCAACACTTCGTCGCTCAAGCTGCGCACGGCCGATGTGCTGGAAAAATTTCTGCCTGCCGTGCACCACGCACCCATCTTCGTGCATCTGACCGGCGAATAACAGAAAGGAAAAACTGCGTATGATCGATAAACAGCGCCTTGCGGAAAAATGTTCCACATGGAACATCGCCCTCACCGGCACCCAGCTGGATCAGCTGGACGCCTTTGCGGAAATTCTGGTGGACTACAACCAGAAGGTCAACCTGACCGCCATCACCGACCCCGAGGGCATTGAGGACAAGCACTTCCTCGACAGCCTGCTCTTTGCCAGCCAGCCCGAAGTGGCGGGCCGTATGGTGGACGTGGGCGCGGGCGCAGGCTTCCCGGGCATTGTGACCAAAATTTTCAAGCCTGAGCTGCAGCTCACCCTCATGGAGCCCACCGGCAAACGGGTGGAGTTTTTGAAGTACGCCTGCGCCCAGCTGGGCCTGACCGGCGTAGAGTTCGCCAAGGAGCGCGCCGAAGAAGCTGCCCGCAAAGGGTGGCGTGAGCAGTTCGATCTGGCGTCGGCCCGCGCCGTGGCGGCCCTGCCCATGCTGGCCGAATACTGCCTGCCGCTGGTGAAGGTGGGCGGCAATTTCCTCGCCATGAAGGGCGCTTCCGGCGAGGACGAGCTGGCCGCAGCCCGCGGTGCCATCAAAAAGCTGGGCGGCGAGTACAAAGAGACCCGCACCCTGCACCTGCCGGGCGGCGACACCCGCACCCTGATCCTGTGCAAAAAGATTTCGCAGACTCCGACAGCCTACCCCAGAAACGGCGGAAAAATCGCAAAAAGCCCGCTGAAATAACGACGCAACGCGAAGAATTTGCAAGACCCTGCCGAACGAATTGTCTGGCAGGGTCTTTTGTTGTGTGGTACACTGGGCCCAGAACGCGAGATTTTCCACACTTTCCCGGGAAAATGTGGAAAACAAAACCCATGCATTGTGTGAAAGGGGAGTGTATCCATGTTTGAACGCAGAAAACAGGCAGGCAAAATTTATTCCCTGCCCATCGACCAGATCCGGCCCTCGCCGTTTCAGGCCCGGAAAGAGTTCGACGAGCAGGAGCTGGCCGCGCTGGCGGTGAGCATCCGGGAGAACGGTCTGTTACAGCCCATCTCGGTGCGAAAGATGTCGGACGGCGGCTACGAGTTGGTGGCAGGGGAGCGACGGCTGCGGGCCTGCCGTTTGGCTAAGATGACCACCATCCCGGCCATCCTCTGCACCTACGCCGACGAGCAGACCGCCGCGCTGGGGCTTTTGGAGAACCTCCAGCGTGCCGACCTGAACCCCTTCGAGCAGGCGCAGGGGCTGAAGGACGTGATGGTGCTGTGGGACTGCACCCAGGCCGAAGCGGCCAAGCGGCTGGGCATGGCACAGCCCACCTTTGCCAACAAGCTGCGGCTTTTGCAGCTGAACGCCGACCAGCGGCAGTTCGTGCTGGACAACAACCTCACCGAGCGCCACGCCCGGGCGGTGCTGCGTCTGCCGGAGAACCGCCGCAGCGAGGCCCTCATCAACATCGCCAAGCGCCGCATGAACGCCCGCCAGACCGACCTGTACATCGAGCAGCTGCTGAACAGCACCGGCAAGGGCGGACACCGCATCTCCATGGTGAAGGATGTGCGCATCTTTGTGAACACCATCGACCACGCCATCCGCCTGATGACCGACAACGGCGTGCCTGCCACCGCCCACCGGGAGGAGAAGGACGGGTACATTGAATATACGGTGCGCATCCCCACCGCTGCGGCCGAGCGGTAAATTTGTTCCATGTGGAACAGGGGCCGATAGAATGCTTCCCGGGCAGAGCGCGGGCGAGCGTTTCAAGTTTTATGGCTTTTACAAAAGGCAGCGCCTCCGGGACGCTCCGCTGGGCCAGAGGTAGGGAGGGGTGTTTCGACTCCCCCCTCCCTTCCTCTGGACTCCATCCACCCCACAACGAATTAAGGGCTGCTCGCCCTTAATAATCCCAAAGCAGAAGTCGAAGCGGAAAAATGCTAGCCGCTTCGCTCAGACGGGTTGCGGTGCCCAGCGTCCACTTCGTGCCTTGAGCGGCACTCGTGTCCTGCTGACCGCTGCCCCAACAGCTCCTCCCTGTATCCGCCGCTGGCGGCGGTCGTCGCCGTTGCACTTTTTTCTCGCTTCTCCGATTGATAGGCCCCTCAGCCGCTGCGGCGGCAGCTCCCCGCAGGGGAGCGGGAGCGCCCTCTCCGTCACCTTCGGTGACACCTTGTCCCCTTTTTGTCGCTGCGCGACATCTTCCCCCGACCGGGGGAAGTCTTTCAAAGGGAGAGGCAAGAAGCGTTCCCTTCACGGTCTTGGCTCTCCCTTCGGGAGAGCTGGCGCAAAGCGCCTGAGAGGGCTCGTTCTCCCGCAGGCCGCGGCAGACGCAAAATAAAAATAATTTTTCCGCTAAATATTGCCCAGAGCGAAGCGGAGGGCATTTTAAATCCGGTTTTTGTGGTTTTAAAATCACAAAACCCCGAAAAACCCGCACAAAAACGCTTGAAAGCGGTTCAAAAAAGATTCTGGATGTGCTATACTAACAAATGAGGTGCCCGTCCGGCAGGGAAAACGGCGGGCATGACTGCGAATGTTCCATGTGGAACAACTCTTTTTCCCGGAAGGAAGAAACGTGCGTGGCAAAAATCATAGCAGTTGCAAACCAGAAAGGCGGCGTTGGTAAGACCACCACCGCCGTCAACCTTTCGTCCTGCGTGGCGGCACTGGGCAAAAAAGTGCTAATCGTCGATCTGGACCCGCAGGGCAACACCACCACCGGTTACGGCATCCCGAAGCGCAGTGTGGAGTACGGCACCTACGAGGTGCTCATCGGCCGGGCGTCGGCGGCGCAGGCCATCCGGCACACCGAGTACCGCACCGATGTCATCGGCTCCAACACCCGTCTGGCCGGTGCCAGCCTGGAAATGATCGACCTGCCCAGCCGCGAAGGCCGTCTGCGCAAGGCACTGGCCGAGGTGCAGAAGGATTATGACTTCATCTTCATCGACTGCCCGCCCAGCCTGGACCTGCTCACCCTGAACGGCCTGACCGCCTGCGACAGTGTGCTCATCCCGGTGCAGTGCGAGTATTACGCGCTGGAAGGTCTTTCGGAGCTCATCAGCACCCTGAAGACCATCCGCAAGAAGTATAACCCCTATCTCGACATCGAGGGCGTGGTGTTCACCATGTTCTCGCTGCGCTACAACCTGACCATTCAGGTGGTGGAACAGGTGCAGAAATACTTCGGGAACAAGGTGTACCAGACCACCATCCCGCGCTCCATCCGCATCTCGGAAGCGCCCAGCTACGGCCAGCCCATCAACTTCTATGAGCCGAAGGGCAAGGGCAGCGAAGCCTACATGGATCTGGCGATCGAGTTCGTCAAGCGCAATCGTCCCCACGAGCCGAAAAAGACCCGTGGCCGCAGTGCGCCCGCCGCAGAGCCGGCGAAAAATGCTCTGGAAGACTAAAGCACAGGGGGAACAGAAATGGCAAGAGGAAAAGGAGGACTCGGGCGGGGGCTGGAAAGTCTGTTTGAAGATGCTTCGCCCATCTTCGAGTCCGACGCAAAGGTGGAGACCCTGCCCCTGCGCGAGATCGAACCGGACCCGGACCAGCCGCGCAAGACCTTCGACCAGCAGGCGCTGGGCGAGCTGGCGGCCAGCATCGCCGAGCACGGCCTGCTGCAGCCCATCGCGGTGCGGCCCCAGCCCCGGGGCGGCTACAGCATCGTGGCCGGCGAGCGCCGGTGGCGTGCCTGCCGCATGGCGGGCCTGAACGAAGTGCCCGTGGTGGTGAAGGATGTCTCGGATGAGCAGGCCATGGAGCTGGCGCTGGTAGAGAACCTGCAGCGCGAAGATCTGGACCCGGTGGAAGAAGCCGCCGGCATCCGGGAGCTGATGACCCGCTGCGGCCTGACCCAGGAGCAGGCAGCCCAGAAGCTGGGCAAGAGCCGCAGCGCACTGGCCAACAGCCTGCGCCTGCTCAATCTGCCGGAAAACGTGCTGGAACTGCTAAAAAGCGGTTTTATCAACATCGGCCATGCCAAGGTGATCCTGGGTCTGCCCACGCCGGAGCTGCAGGAGCAGGCCGCGCAGATCATTGCGGACAACCAGCTGAATGTCCGGCAGGCCGAGGCCCTTTGCAAGAAGCTGGCAAAGCCCGCAAAGGAGCCCAAAGAGCCCGAGCCCCGCGGCACCCTGCCGGTGGAGGTGGAAGAAAGCCTCAAGCAGGCGCTGGGCAGCGAAGTGAACGTGGCCTACCACGGCGGCAAAGGCAAGCTGACCGTCCACTTCTACTCGGATGAACAGCTGCGGGCCTTCGCCAACCTGCTGGGGCAGTATCAGCTGGAACAGTAAAATGCTTCTTGAGGGGACTTCCCCTCATCAGTCACCTTCGGTGACAACTTCCCCCGTAGGGGAAGCCAAAATCACGCGATCCAAGGCGGGCGACCGCCTTTGAACGGCACAGGGGAGACCGCTTCTCTGTGCGAACCGAAATAGAGCAAGGAGAGTCAATCATGCTTGATATCAAATTTGTCCGTGAAAACCCGGACGCTGTCAAGGAAAACATCAAGAAGAAATTTCAGGATGCGAAGCTCCCGCTGGTGGACGAGGTCATCGAGAAGGATGCCAAGTACCGCGCATGCCTGAAAGAAGTGGAGTCCCTCAAGGCTGCACGCAACAAGCTGAGCAAGGCCAACGGCCCGCTGTTCGGCCAGCTGAAGAAGTGCGACGACGAGGCCAAGAAGGCAGAGCTGCAGGCCCAGATCGACGCCAACAACGCCGCCGTCAAGGCCGACGCCGACAAGATGGCCGAGCTGGAGAAGGAAGAAGAAGCTCTGGCTGCCCGCATTCAGGAGATCATGTACACCATCCCCCAGATGATCGACCCCAGCGTGCCCATCGGCCCGGACGACACCTATAACGTGGAAGCACAGCGCTTCGGCGAGCCGGTCGTGCCCGATTTCCCCATCCCGTACCACACCGAGATCATGGAGAGCTTTGACGGCATCGACATGGACGCTGCAGGCCGCGTGGCCGGCAACGGCTTCTACTACCTGCTGGGCAACATCGCCCGCCTGCACGAAGCAGTGCTGGCCTACGCCCGCGACTTTATGATCAACAAGGGCTTCACCTACGTGATCCCGCCCTTCATGATGCACGGCGACGTGGTGAAGGGCGTTATGTCCTTCCCCGAGATGGACGCCATGATGTATAAGATCGAGGGGGAAGACCTGTACCTGATCGGCACCAGTGAGCACACCATGATCGGCCGCTTCATCGACCAGACCCTGGACGAGGCCACCCTGCCTCTGACCCTGACCTCCTACAGCCCCTGCTTCCGCAAGGAGAAGGGTGCCCACGGCATCGAGGAGCGCGGCATCTACCGCATCCACCAGTTCGAGAAGCAGGAGATGATCGTGGTCTGCCGCCCCGAGGAGAGCGCCGACTGGTACGAGAAGCTGTGGAAGAACTCGGTGGAGCTGTTCCGCAGCATGGAGATCCCCGTGCGCCAGCTGAACTGCTGCTCCGGCGACCTGGCCGACCTGAAGGTCAAGAGCTGCGATATCGAGGCCTGGAGTCCCCGCCAGCAGAAGTACTTCGAAGTCTGCTCCTGCTCGAACCTGGGCGATGCACAGGCACGCCGCCTGCACATCCGCGTGAAGGGCAAGGACGGCAAGAGCTACCTGGCCCACACCTTGAACAACACCTGCGTGGCACCTCCGCGTATGCTGATCGCCTTCCTGGAGAACCACCTGCAGGCCGACGGCACCGTCACCATCCCCGAAGTGCTGCAGCCGTATATGGGCGGCCTGAAGGTCATGGTGCCCACCCACAAGAAGGGCTGAGAGACGCCCGACTTTTCCACAAAGGCTGAATAACTGGTTGAAAATCCCGCTTTCTGTGTGCGCAGAGAGCGGGATTTTTTCGTAGATGCGTTTGTATTTTGGCCGAGCTGAAAAAATGCGAATTTTTTAAAAATATGTGTTGACAAAAGGGGTATCTGTGGGTATAATAATAAAGCACCGTTCAAGTGCGGCAATAATATGTGGCGGTATAGCTCAGTTGGCTAGAGCATTCGGTTCATACCCGAAGTGTCACCGGTTCAAATCCAGTTACCGCTACCACTTTTACAGAGTTTCGCTAAGGTTATGGGGGACGGTCGTCCGCAGTAGTGGACGATGAAAGTCGGAGGTTTTAGCGAAGCTCTGTATTTCTAAGGCCCGTTGGTCAAGCGGTTAAGACACGGCCCTTTCACGGCTGTAACATGGGTTCGATTCCCGTACGGGTCATAAAAATGCCTTTGTGCTTTTGCACAAGGGCGTTTTTTATTTGACCCGTACGGGAATCTGAAAATTGCAATCTTAAAGTTTTGGATGGAGACTGATGGAATTGTATTGAACTACAAATTTTGTGTAGGATAGAGATTGAATAGTTGGTAATGGTCTGTTATAATCATAATGAGATGATCTATAATAAGGAGGTGTGATGATGGCAAAAAATAAACTGGTTGCGCCGGTTGTTAAGTGGGTTGGCGGAAAGCGACAGCTTTTAGGTGACATTACACCGTTACTTCCTAAAAGGATTACCTCATATTGTGAACCTTTTTTAGGCGGTGGAGCAGTTCTTTTTTCGATCCAGCCATCTAAGGCCATTGTCAATGATTTAAATGGGGATTTGGTGATTGTTTACGAAACAATCCGCGATGACCTCGATGCTCTGCTTGAAGATTTAAAAAAACATGAAAATTCCGCGACATATTTTTATGCACTGAGAGATATGGACAGAGATAAAGATGCTTATCAAGCAATGACAAAGGTTGAACGAGCATCCAGATTGCTATATCTTAACAAAACGTGCTTTAATGGGCTTTTCCGGGTTAATTCTTCAGGTGAGTTTAATTCTCCCTTTGGCCACTATAAAAATCCAAATATTGTTAACGAGCCGGTTCTTCGAGCAGTTAGCAAATATTTTGCATCTAGCAATATCACATTTTATAATGAGGACTTTGCTGAAACATTAAAACGCGTTAGTAAAGGAACATTTGTTTATCTCGATCCCCCATACGATCCTGTTTCTGATACGGCTAGTTTTACAGGATATAACAAAGGGGGCTTTGACAGAAACGAACAGATTAGATTGAAGAAGTGTTGTGATGAACTAACAGAGCAAGGCGTGAAATTCATGCTTTCTAATTCGGCTACAAACTTTATTAAGGACCTGTATAAGGAATATGATATTACCACCGTAAAGGCAAAAAGGGCAATTAATGCTGATGCAAGTAAGAGGGGGGCAATAGAGGAGGTATTGATCAGAAATTATGGGATTGAATGACATTGCTTGGCAAACTCTCTTTGACAGGTATGATATTCTTGGCAATATTGAAAAAAGTGGTCAATTTATAATATCATCAAACCAGATTAAAGAATTTCGTGAACCAAGACTGATGACAAAGTTTGACCACAAGATTAATCTTCCAACCATTTTTGCTGATAATGGACTGGCAATTTTACCGATCAGTCGTGGTGATTATGTCATTTCGTCGTTTTCTGCATACAAAGAATTTGAACCGCCAGTCACTGATGTGCAGAGAGTTTCAATTCCTGCTCATATCCAGAGTTTGATGCCGCAGTTTCTGGTAAGTGAAGCGATTGCTTTGAATTGTGCAAGTGCTTGTGGCATATTGAGTGATTTTTTGGAAGATGACGCTTTAGTGCCAACAGTTAACGGTCGAATGAGTTCTGGAAACTTCGGGTTTGACATTGAAACGAAATTAGGAGTAAAGCGTGTAGATGTGGTTAATTCTCAAATAGAGATTGATGCCGCATACGAAGGAATTAATTGTCTTTCCCTCTTTGAAGCTAAACGAGATCTGTCAGATGATTTTCTTGTAAGACAACTTTACTACCCTTTCCGCGTATGGAGAGAGCGAGTGACTAAGCCCGTTAAACCGGTGTTTCTTGTTTTTTCAAACGGTATGTTCAATTTGTATCAATATGAGTTTGATGATCCTCAGAACTACAATTCACTTCGATTGGTAAAACAGAGGAACTACATGATTGCAACAGAAGTCTCCTTGTCGGATATTGAAAATCTATTGATGACGGTTCCGCTTGTGGTTGAGCCGAAAATATCATTTCCGCAAGCAGATCGGATGTCTCGGATAGTAAATCTTATTGAATTATTGAACGAGAAACCGATGACAAAGCAAGACATAACATCGAAATACGCTTTTGATGAACGTCAGACGAACTATTATACTGATGCCGGACGATATCTTGGTTTGATAGAAAAAGGACACGATGAAAATGGAAATATTCTTTTCCAATTGTCAACACGCGGACGGCATATTTTGGGGTTGGAGTATAAAGAACGACAGCTTGCCATTGTAACGCAGATATTGGAACATAAAGTATTTAATGAAACCTTAAAGTTGCATTTACAATATGGAGAAATGCCAGACAAACAAACAATTGTTCAAATTATGAAGGGAACAAACCTATATAATATTGAAGCTGATAGCACATATTTACGGCGTTCGTCCACAGTCGTGGGGTGGATAAACTGGATTTTGGAAATTATTGAAGAGTAATTCTCTGATGAAGAAGAAAGGAGAACGATATGAAAGAAAATAAGCAAAGACCTATTGTTCAAACGAGCGGTTATAATGGTAGTGAACCTACTCGCATTTGTCCGCACTGTGGAAAGGAAAAGCCATTGAGTGACTTTGGTTACAGGAAAATGGAAAAAGGTGAAAATGGGCAGGTGCGAAACCAGTCTTGGTGTAAAGAGTGCCGATAAAAATTAATAGCACGTTGTTTATAAAAGTAAAGACGGCTGCTTTCCAAAAGTTTCTGGAAAGCAGCCGTCTTTGTTGATTATAGCTAAGAAGCCTGAGATTTAAACATCTTGGTAAGGCTTAATTTCAGGAGGAATGGATGAGACTAAAGGAAGTCATCCTGCACATACCGCAGAATGTCCTCCGGCACCTCTGCCAGGGCGTCGGCCCCGGCGGCGGTCAGCTCTGCGCGGCCCCGGAAGCCCCACAGGGCCCCCATGGCGGGCAGGCGGGCGTTGTGACCGGTGAGAATATCCACGTCGCTGTCGCCCACAAAAAGGGTGGCAGAGCGGTCAGCACCGATCTCGTCCATCAGCGCATACAGCCCGGCCGGGTCCGGCTTGGTGGGTACACCCGGGCGGCTGCCGCGCACGGCGGCAAAGCGTCCGGTGCCAAAGTAATGCGCGATGATCTTCCCGCACAGCGGGTCCGCCTTGTTGGAGAACACCGCACACTGGACGCCCGCCGCTTGCAGCTGGTCCAGCAGCTCCGGGATGCCCGGGTAGGGGGCGGTTTTGTCCTCTTTGTGGGCGTCGTACCGGGCCGTGAACTCGGCCAGCGTCGCCGCCAGCTGTTCCGGGGTACGCGCATTTTCCGGGGAAAAGCGTTCCACCAGCTTCGGGATGCCGTTGCCCACCATGTGCTTGAACTGCTCCACCGTAAAGGTGGGCCAGCCGTGCTGTTCACACACCCAGTTTCCCGCATCGGCCAGATCGTCGATGGTGTTCAGCAGGGTGCCGTCCAGATCGAATAATACAGTTTTTATCACAGAAAAAGACTCCTTAAAGATCCATAAATGAGATGTCCTCGCACCGTACGCTGCGCACCTTCCGGCGGATGCCGCCCGGGAAGGTGAGGGTCAGGTTCGTGCGGCGCACCGCCGCCGCCCAGGGCGACTGCAGGGCCGTCAGGGCGGGCGTCGGGCAGAAGACACAGATGTTGTGCAGATGGAAGCCGTGCTGGATGCGCAGAAGGATGCGCCCGTCCTTCTGCCACACGCCCTCGCGGCGGTAGCCCGCCCATGCGCCCAGCAGGAACACGCCGGCAATGCCGGTCAGCACCAGCAGCGGCACGGTGAGCCCGGGCAGGGTGTAGCGGGACACTGCCGTCAGCAGTAAAAACAGCCCGCAGGGGATGCCCGCCGGCAGAAAGAACAGCTTGCTGCGGTTATGAGCATTCACCGGCTCATCCGGCGGCAGGGCAAAGCCGGGCAAAAGCTCCTGCAAAAACGGCCCGTCCTCCCGCCAGACCAGCAGCGGCACTTCCGGCTGGCAGCGGCTGGCCGTGACGTATACGGGGCTGTAGTGCAGCGCCCAGGTGGCCGGGGAGCGGCGCACATCGGCAAAGCTCAGATGCCGGAGCCGGATGCGCAGCTCGTACCGGCGCACAAGGCCGCCCCGGCTGCCCAGCTGGGTGTCGGTGCGCCACACGGTGTAGTGGGCCGCCTGCGCGGCGCTGCGGGCCAGACTGGCGCAGAACAGCACTCCGCCCAGCACCAGCAGCCAGGCCGTGCCCATGGGCAGCCAGCGTGCAGCCCATGCCGCCAGCCGGTTCAGGTGGGCGAAGGCGGCGGTCTGGGCGTCCGGCGCATAGGGTTCACTCTGGCGCAGGGCCAGCACCAGCAGCGCCAGCGTGGAAAGGCTGTTGGCACCCAGCACCGCAAAGGCCAGCTTTTCGCCGCCGTGGGGCGTGTGGGCCACCGCGTCCTCCACCGGCATCATCCGGTCGGCCAGCCACTGGGCGTCCTTCCGGGTCAGCATCAAAGTCAAGGTGCGCTTCTGCCCGGCAGGGTACAGCACCACCTTGCTGGCATCGGCCAGCCGGTAGAGCAGCGGCCGCTCAATGGTCAGCGCTGCCAGCTGGCCGGCCCGCAGGCTGCGGTCCAGCCGCACACCCAGCCGCCAGCACACCCGCAGGGTCCCGTGTTCATCCACCTGCCAGCGGCTTGCGTGGAGCGCGGCGGCGCTCACCAGTGCCAGCACGGTGAACAGCACTGCGTCCTGCACAAGGGCGGTCCACAGGGCCTGCCAGTTGCGTTCGAACAGCACCTGCACCAGCGGGATGAGGTACAGCAGGATGGTCTTGCGCAGCACGTGCAGCACGGCAAAGGGGTGAAAGCCCCGTTCGGCGGTGGTCATGGTGCATCCTCCGTCAGGGCGGCGGCCAGCGCCTGTGCCTGCCGGGCCGGGACGCCGGGCAGGATGAGCTGTGCGCCCGGGCAGCGCACCACCAGCACGCTGCAGCCCGCCAGCCACAGCAGCGGGGTGCGCAGCGCAAACAGGCCGGTGACGGCCTGCCGGGGCAGCTGACGCGCCGCGGGGACGGCAACACCGGCCTGCATCACGAGGTCCTTGGGGGTGAGCCATGCCGCAAAGCTGCAGCTGCGCACCCACACTTCAAACACCAGCGCCGTCCACACCGCGCAGAACACGCACCCGGCGGCGATGCTCTGCCAGAACACGAAAGGCGCGCAGACAAGGCCTGGCACACCGGCCCAAACGCAGAGCACGGCCCGGCCCCGGGGCGGGATGACCAGCGCGGTGCGCAGCAGTTCCCCCTCGGTCATTTGCCGGAAAGCCCCCATGCATCCATCAGCAGATGCAGGGTGTCGTCCTGGGTCAGGCAGAGGATGCGGTCCCAGGGCAGCAGGGTGGTGTTGCCGTGGGGGATGATGAACTCCGCATCGCGGGTGATGCACACCAGAATGGCGTCGCCCGGCATGGGGATGTCCTTGACCGCCTGCCCTGCAAACTGGAAGTTCTCCGGCAGCAGGATCTCGTTCAGGCTGGCGGTGCCGCCGCCCAGCGAGAGCAGCTGCCGGATGGTGTCGGTCTCGATCTCCCGCTCCAGAATATGACTCAGGTTGTCGGTGCCGCACACCACGGTGTCCACCCCAAGCGTGTGCAGCAGCTCGCGGTTTTTGGGGTTGGAAGCCCGTGCCACGGTGCGGTCCACGCCGAATTCCCGCTTGGCGATCTGACAGGCCACGAGGTTGTCCTCGTCCGCTCCGGTCACCGCCACAAAGGCGTCGCAGCTGGCAACGTCGGCGGTGCGCATGGTGTCAAAGCTGACGGCGTCCCCGCAGATCACCGGGATGTCCAGCGAGTCCGCCAGCGTGCGGCAGAGCATCTCCTGCGGCTCAATGATGGTCACTTTGTGGTGGTGGGCCAGCAGGCTCTGGGCCAGATACATGCCCACTTTGCCGCCGCCCGCAATACAAACTTTCATATCATTACCTCATTCTACAGAGTGGAATGGAAAAACTGCCCTGTTTTCACTTTGCCAGCGCACGGAACACCGACTGCTCGGTGAGCACGGTGGGGCAGATGGTCTCGATCTCATAGGCTTTGTGGTACAGCACCTGCAGGTGCGGGTCGGACACGCGACAGATGACCTTTTCCTTCCGGAAGATACTGCGGGCGATCTGCGCCGCCATCAGGTTCACCGAGTCGTCCTCGCTCACGGCGGCCACGGCGTCGCAGTTCTCCACGCCGGCCCGGCGCAGCACGTCCGGGTCGGTGGGGTCGCCCACCATGGCGGTTCCGCCGAAGCAGTAATCGTCGAAGGCGTCCAGCCGCTTGAGCTGCTCGGGGTCCTTTTCCACCAGCGAGATGTCGTGGCCGATGTGCTCCAGATCGCGGATGAGGGATGCGCCGACCTGATCGCAGCCGATAACCAGAATGTTCATGAAAGCTCACCTCATTGTAAAAAATGATAAACCGGGTTTAAACTCTGTTTTACGTTTCGCGTAAAATAAGGGGTGAAGGGTCTTTGCCATCAGTATAACACATTTCACGGCCCAGTTACAGCCTGCGGGGCAGAAAGCTTTCCGCCGCAAAATTTTCGCATTCTGCGTGCGAACCGCCGCATAGTATGGTATACTGGGAAAAACATGTGATCACGCGCACTGCGCGATGGGAGGGGTACTTACGTTTTTTGAGATCATCAAAGCGATCCTGATGGGCATCGTGGAGGGCATCACCGAATGGCTGCCCATTTCTTCCACCGGCCATATGATTTTGCTGGAGCAGGTGGTCAAGTTCCACGCCAGCGAGGAGTTCATGTCCATGTTCCGCGTGGTCATCCAGCTGGGTGCCATCATGGCCGTGGTGGTGCTGTTCTGGGGCAAGCTGTGGCCCTTTGGCCTGAAGCAGGGCCGGGTCATCTCCAAGCCCAGCGTCTGGAACCTGTGGTTCAAGGTGGTGGCCGCCACCATCCCGGTGCTGATCATCAGCCCGCTGGACAACTGGATGGAAGACCATTTTTATAATTACATCACCGTGGCCGCCATGCTCATCCTCTATGGTGTGCTGTTCTTTGTGGTGGAGAACCGCCGCACCGCGCCCAAGGTGACGCGCCTGGACCAGATCACCTACCGCGATGCCTTCATCATCGGCCTGTGGCAGTGTCTGGCCATCATCCCCGGCACATCCCGCTCCGGTGCCACCATCGTGGGCGGCCTGCTGCTGGGCCTGTCCCGTGCCTGCGTGGCCGAGTTCACTTTCTATCTGGCCATCCCGGTCATGGCGGGTGCTTCGCTGCTCAAGATGGTCAAGTTCGTACTGGGCGGTTCGGTCATGACCGGCACCGAGATCGCCGTGCTGGTGGTGGGCTGCGTGGTGGCCTTCGGCGTGAGCCTTGCGGTCATCCGCTTCCTGATGGATTACGTCAAGCGCCACGACTTCAAGTTCTTCGGTGCCTACCGCATCGTGCTGGGCATCATCGTACTGGCGGTGGCGGCAGTTACCGCGATCGTCTGATTTTAAATGCTTGCCGCTTTGCTCTAGTATTTTTATAGTTTGCAACTCCGAAACGACTGCGGTCGTTTCGGAGTTGTTTTTCACGGGAAAAGGCCGTAAAGGCAAACGGCAAAAAACGATACCCGCCGCTTTTACGCTGCTCTTTTTCTTTGGAAAAAGTTGTGCTATACTGGAAAAAGAGAGTATGCGGCAGCGTGCCGTGCAAACAAAATGGAGGAAACTGCTATGGAAGCATCCAAGGTCTATTATACAGATTTCCGCTGTCCCGTGGGCACCAGCCTGCTGGACAAGCTGCGCCGCGTGTGCATCGCCGCCGGGATCAAGGATATTGATATGGATGGCAAATTCGTTGCCATCAAGATGCATTTCGGTGAGCTGGGCAATCTGGCATTCCTGCGCCCCAACTACGCCAAGGTGGTGGCTGACCTGTGCAAGGAGCAGGGCGGTCTGCCGTTTCTGACCGACTGCAACACCCTGTATCCGGGCAGCCGCAAGAACGCACTGGAGCACCTCACCTGTGCCCAGCTGAACGGCTTCTGGCCCATGACCACCGGCTGCCAGGTGCTCATCGCCGACGGCCTGCGCGGCACCGACGAAGTGGAAGTGCCGGTGCCGAACGGCGAATACTGCAAGACCGCCAAGATCGGCCGCGCCATCATGGATGCGGATATCTTTATCAGCCTGACCCATTTCAAGGGCCACGAATCCACCGGCTTCGGCGGTACTCTCAAGAACATCGGCATGGGCTGCGGCTCCCGCGCAGGCAAGATGATACAGCACGCCGCCGGACACCCGGAGGTGCAGCAGAGCCTGTGCCGTGGCTGCCACCGCTGCGCGAAGGAGTGCGGCTCCGATGCCATTACCTACGATGCAAACAACAAGGCCGTCATTGACCAGACCAAGTGCAAGGGCTGCGGCCGCTGCATCGGTGCGTGCAGCTTTGACGCCATCTATTCTCCCAACGAGTGTGCCAATGAGCTGCTGGACCGCAAAATGGCAGAGTATGCCGCAGCCGTCTGCCATGACCGGCCCTGCTTCCACATCTCGCTGGTGCAGGACATCAGCCCCAACTGCGACTGCCACTGCGAGAACGATGCTCCCATCCTGCCGGATATCGGCATCTTTGCGTCCTTTGACCCGGTGGCGCTGGATCAGGCCTGCGCGGACGCCTGCCTGAATGCACAGCCGCTGCCGAACAGCCAGCTGGGCCAGAACCTTGCAAAGCCCGGCTGGAACTGCCACCACGACAACTTCAAGGATTCCAACCCCAACATCGAGTGGAAGGCCACGCTGGAACAGGCCGAGAAGATCGGCATGGGCACCCGGCAGTATGTGCTGAAAAAGGTGTAAAACAAAAAAGGCGCTGACCAGTCGGTCAGCGCCTTTTGCTTGGCAAAACGAATTATGCTTCGCCGTTGGCTTCGGGTACGCAGTCGTCCAGCACGCTCTGCAGGGCCTGCCAGTTTTTCAGGGTGCAGCCGGGCAGGGTGCTGGCATCCAGGCCGGCGTCCTCAATGCGGCCGCTCATGCTCTCTTTATCGCTCAGCAGGGCCAGCGCGTCCGGCTCGATCATGGTCCAGGCCTCGGCAAAGCTCTCCTGCTCGTCGGCGTCCAGGCCATCGTACCATTCATAGAAGGCGTCCTGGATGGCTTCCGGCGTGCGGGAAGAAAGCCGTGCTTCCTCGGCCCACTGCAGCAGGGAAGCAGCCGCGATGACCGATTTCAGCGAGCAGCCGGACACGCCCGGCCCCCAGCCCAGGCAGGGCGCAAAGGCAGCGGATGTGCCGGTGATGGAGAAGATGGAGTTTTCGTCAAAGTCGCCGGGGTTCAGGCCGGACGTGTTGGCCTGCACGGTGGAGTCCGGCAAAGCCTCGCCGGAAGCTGCCGCGCTGCTGGACGCAGTGGCCGAACTGGAAGGCTCTGAGCCGGAGCTGGCGGCAGAGCCGCCGCAGCCGACGAGGGCGCTGCAGGCGATGGCCGCGCACAGCACCAGCGAAAGGATGCGTGTATATTTCAATTTCATAGCGGTGTCCTCCTTGAAGAACTGCGGCCGGAAAGCGGCGGCAGCGTCTCAAAACGATACACCCTAAGTATACGTTCTGCACCGGCGGTTGTCAATCAGCGCGGGAGGGACGAATTTCAACCCGTCGCAGCGGCTTTGCCGAAAGAAGAAAGCGCTTTTTGTGCAGTTTGCGGCCTTGACATTTTTCGCGGTTGGCGGTTGACTACAGATAGGTCCCCCGTCTGCCGCACGGGCCGGAAAAGCCGGAGAGACCGGGAAGGAGAGACGCAGCGTATGAAAAACAGGCTCACCCAGGCGCTGGAGCGCTTTTCCAAGGCGATGCTGGCCCCGCTTTCCTATCTTTCGGCGGCGGGGCTGCTGCTGGTGGCGGGTGCCCTGCTCACCAGCACATCGCTGGCCGGGGTGCTGCCGTTTCTCCGCTGGCCGCCGGTGCAGCTGCTGGGCCAGCTCATCTACAAATGCCTGACGGCGGTCATCTCGAACCTCAGCGTGCTGTTCTGCGTCGGCATTGCGGCGGCGCTGGCTAAGCAGGAAAAGCACCAGGCCGGGCTCATCGCCCTGATGTGCTATCTGATCTACCTCACGGCGGGCAACGTCACCCTGACCGCGCTGGGGCAGCTGGCCAAGCCGGACGCCCTCACCGGACTGTACAGTTCGGGCCAGACCACCGTGCTGGGCATCCAGACCGTGGACACCGGCGTGTTCGGCGGCATTTTGCTGGGCCTTGCGGTGGGCGGCATCTTCAACCGCACCTGCGATGTCACCCACAAAGGCATCCTGCCCGGCATCTTTTCCGGCACGCGCTGGTCCTTCACCTGTGTGGCGGCGCTGGCGGCAGCCCTGGGCTTTGGGGCCTGCTTCGTCTGGCCGCCGGTGCAGCAGGGCATCACGGCCCTTACCGGCTTCATCGCGTCCTCCGGCAATGTGGGGCTGTTCCTCTACGGCTTTCTGGAGCGGCTGCTCATCCCCACGGGATTGCACCACTTGGTGTACATGCCGTTCCAGTTCTCACGATTGGGCGGGCAGCTGGCGGCGGACGGCGTCACCTACGTCGGGGCCTATGTGGTCATGATGACCGAATATAACCTCGGCCTGCCCTTCTCGGAGGGCATCGTCTGGATGTACACCGGCTTCACCAAGACCTTCGGCTACTTTGGCATCACGGTAGCGTTCATCTTCTGCGCCCGGCGGGAGAACCGCAAAAAGACCGCTGCCCAGCTGCTGCCGCTGGCCTTCACGGCGTCGCTGGCGTCCATCACCGAACCGCTGGATTTCCTGTTCTGCTTCTCGGCACCGGTGCTCTGGCTGGCCCATGCGGTCATCTCGGGCACCTTCATCGTGCTGCTGCACCTGTGCCACATTACGGCCTTCACTTCGAACCTGCTGGGCTCGCTGCTGATGAACCTTTCGGCCGGCACGGCCCGGACGAACTACCCGGTGCTGTACCTGCTGGGCCTTGCGGAGATCGCGGTCTATTTCGTGGTGTTCACGGCCCTCATCCGCTGGCTGGACCTGCCCACCCCGGGACGCCGCCCGGAGGAGCCCGCCCGGCCGGAAGCGCCGCTGACTGCAGCAGACATCGAAAAGCTTATTGTCGCCCTCGGCGGGCGGGGGAACATCCGCACGGTGGACAACTGCTTCACCCGCCTGCGCATCACGGTGCAGGAAGCGGCTTTTGTGGACGCGCAGGCTCTGCATGGGCTGCCCTGCAGCGGGGTGGTGCTGAATGGCTGCGAGGTGCAGCTGGTCTACGGCCTGCAGGCCGCGCAGGTCCGGCAGGCGGTGGAGGAGCAGCTGGGGAGAGTGGTTTGCTGAGAGGATGTTCTCTTTTGGCACCAAAAGAGAACCAGAAAGGACGGCGGTGCCCGGAAGTCATGAAAGCCCCAGTGGGGCTTTTAAGCCGCAGACCGGTTTGCGAAGCAAATGCCGTGTGTTCAGCGCGGCAAGGGCACGGCGATTTCGATGCGCTGCAGCCGGGCGGGGATTGTTCTCTTTTGGCACCAAAAGAGAACCAGAAAAGTGCCAGCGATTTCGACGCGCTGGATCCACGAGAAAGGGGCTGCTCGCCCCTTTCAACCCCAAAGAGGATGGGCTCCATACAAAAAAGCTAGCCGCTTCGCTAAGACGGGTTGCGGTGCCCAGCGTCCACTTCGTGCCTTGAGCGGCACTCGTGTCCTGCTGACCGCTGCCCCAACAGCTCCTCCCTGTATCCGCCGCTGGCGGCGGATACAGGGAGG
>OJKW01000514.1_pt1 | contig 29688 bp, 24 predicted proteins | sample 1596591 | NCBI WGS metagenome assembly OJKW01 (sample SAMEA4350166, study PRJEB24818) | metagenome | biome: human; feature: gut; material: faeces | place: Denmark | collected 2013-09
AGTTGATGGCGCGCTTTTTGGCAAAGTCCTCTCGCACAACGTCGAGGAAATAAGAGTCTAAGTCTTCACCCTTCCAGTCGGTGCGGTAGTCGTAGCCCCACCACTTGTTGCGCTCATCGTCGAGGCAAAGCGCGTTGTAGGCCTCGCGGTCCTTGTCGGTAAAGGCCGAAAGTGTCAGGCGCTCGGTCTTGAGCGTCGGGATCTCGTCCAAGTCCTCCAGCTCGTTTTTCACATCAAAGCAGAACTTCTCCGCGAGCTTGCACGGCAGGTATTGGAGCTTCGAGGTGCGAAGGCCGCGGTCGCCTGCGTCGTCCTCGCGGTTGAGGTACCTGACGCCATCCACCGCGTAGCAGCGGGCGAACTCCTGCACCGTCGCGGGATAGACGCCCTCGTAGCCGTAGAGCGCCTTTTCGATGTGGACGTGCAGCGTCTCGCCGCAGCGCTCGGCCATCGCGATAGAAATGAGCCGCCCCTCGTACTCCATACCGCCGACATAGAGCCACGACGCGCCCGTCAGGCGCAGCATCGTCTTGGCAAGCGCCAACTCCTGCTTGGCCGACTGCGAGGTCTTTTCAAACACCTCCGTATAGTCCTGCCAGAAGCGCTCGATCAGCGGCAGATCATCCTTCCCCAGCGCACGGAACTGCGCCTCGGGATAGAGTTTGCGGAATTTGTTGACGTGGTTGCGCTGGCCGCTGTAATGGCGGCCCGGGAACTCGCGCAGATCGTTCGCCTCGTAAATATAGTCGCGCCAGGAACGAAAATTGTTGAGGTGGAAGCGCGGATAGCGCTCTAAGAGCTTCGCTGTCTTCTCCCGCGGCACGACGGACAGCTCGAGCGAGATGCCCTGCTCCACGCAATAATCCTCAATGGCGCAGAGCGCGGCCTCCTCATCGCCGTCCGGTCCCTGCACGGGATAGTCGAAGCAGGGCTTGCCGTCGATGCAGTTTTTCACGATCAGACAGCCCGCCGCCTCGGCATACTGCGGGTGCAGGTGCCCGCGCCACATCAGCTTGACGAGCGCGGAATACTCGCATAATTGGTAGTTGCAATCCTTATAATAGCGGCGCAGGCGGGAAAGATCCCGCTGCGCAACGGGTTTGAATGTCAGCATGGAAAACCTTTTTCTCCTTTTCGAGTCGTATCGATTATTTTACCCGTTTTTGCGCCACGATACAAGTCTTTTTTCATTTGGGCTCCAGCTCGGAGAGCACCGTCTGCGCGCATTCAAGGAACTGCTGGAGCGACGCCTGCCGCCCCTCGCCCGCGCGCACGGCCATGCCGAGCTCGCGCGCCGACTTGGGCTCCACCGGCACGAGCAGCACACCATCTCCGCGGCCGCGCAGCGTCAGCTCCGTCATCATGCTCACGCCGAGACCGTGCTCGACCATGCTGATGACCGTCGGGTCGTCCACTGCCGTCGGCAGGATGTGCGGCTTGACGCCCACGCGGTTGAAGATGCGCATGATGTCCTTGTCAAAGCCCTGCGCAGGCATAATGAAGTCACGCCCGTCGAACTCGCTCAGCGGATACCCTGTGCGCCCGTCGATGGGATAGTCCTTGGGCAGCACGGCATACATCGTGTCGTCGCGCAGGTGGATCCACTCGTAGCCGCTCTCCTCTTCCTGATGGCTGACAAAGATGACGTCCATCTTTCCCTGCGCCAAAAGCTCATAGGGGCTGCGGATATGATCCGCCATGCGGATGTCGACGTCAACGTCGGGCCGCTCCTCGCGAAAGCGTCGGATGATGCTCGGCAGCCAGTGCATAGCCATGCTGGCGAATGCGCTCACGCGGATGACCTCGCTGCGCGAGGACGCCACCTGCGCGATCGTGCTGTCAAGCCGCGCGTTGGCCTGCAAAAATTCGCGGATGGCGGGTGCTACGCGCTCGCCGTCCTTCGTCAGTCGGACGCCGCCGCGCCCGCGCTCGAGCAGCGTGAAGCCGACCTCGCGTTCGAGGGAATTCATCATGTGCGTCAGGCCGGACTGCGTGTAGCCCATCACCTCCGCCGCCTTGGTAAAGCTGCCGAGGTCTACCGCCATCAGCAGCGCTTCTAACTTTTTGCTCTCCATAGGATATTCCTTTCCTATTAGTATTCAGCATGTTTGGATTATAATATATCCTCGCGCCGTATGCAAGCGGAATTCTCGTTTTCGGCTCCTTTTTACAAACTTTTTCCATCATCTGTCATACAGGCTGGTCTTTTTTGTCCGCCTGCTGCGTAAAATAGAGCCTGAGGTGATGATCTTGAAACGACGTTTCGCGCTCTTGCTGCTGTTTTTGTTGACTTTTCTTGCACTCTGCTTTTCCTGCGCCAAAGACGGCCAAGCCGTCACCGTCTCGGCCCCGTCCCAAGTGCGGCGCTGCATCGCGCTGACCTTTGACGACGGCCCCTCTCCGCAGATGACCGCCGCTCTGCTCGACGGGCTCAAGGAGCGCGGCGCGCACGCGACGTTCTTCCTCATCGGCGAGCAGATCGCGGGCAACGAAGATCTCGTCCGCCGCATGAAAGACGAAGGCCATCAGGTCGGCGGCCACAGCTACACGCACATCCGTCTTGACAGCGCTGACGCCGCTGCACTCGCCGAAATCCAGAAAACGGACGAGACGCTGCGCGCCATCCTCGGCGACGGTGACTACTGGCTGCGCCCACCCTGGGGCTTTGCGAGCGACGCGCTCAAAAGCGCCGTCTCCGTCCCGCTCATCTACTGGACGCTCGACACGATGGATTGGAGCGTGCGCAACAGGGACCTCGTCGCGCACCACATCATCGAAAACGCCAAAAGCGGCGACATCGTTCTCCTGCACGACCCATATGACACGAGTGTCGAGGCCGCACTTCAGACCATCGACGTTCTTAGTGAGCAGGGCTACGAGTTCGTTACGCTCGAAGAGCTGTTTTCCAACGCCGGCGTCACGCCGCAGGCCGGACACTTCTATCTGCGCGCGGATGAAGAAGTCCCGTGGTGAGGTCTCGACAGAATTTTTGAAAAAATTTCAAATTAGGACTTGCATTTTCCGGGCTGGTGTGCTATTCTATCTAAGCTGACATTGAGCAGTACACATCATCCGGGTGTGGCGCAGTTGGTAGCGCGCTTGACTGGGGGTCAAGAGGCCGTGAGTTCAAGTCTCGCCACTCGGACCAAAGGGCAAGTCCTTATAGGACTTGCCTTTTTTTATTGCCGGAGTCTTTCCGTTGCACGGAACTGTGCATCTTCCGCTATCCTTTCCTCCTACTCGTAGAAGGACTTGTTCCTTACTGCATTGCAGGAGGTTCCATATGACTGAAGAAAACTACATCTACCGAACGAGTCAGGCGCTGCTTCGCAATCAATTTCCCGGAAAAGGAAAGTTAAAAATCCCTGTCATTCCCAAGTTTCAAGAGAACCCCGGAGACTTTGATGATCTCTTGTTGATTGGTTTTGACAAAACTCATCCGGAGGATCAGAATCATCTTGACCGTATGGTTCATTTCTTCCTGTATGACTATCGCTTTGAACGAGTCTGGAAGAATCCGGACAGCGACATCGAAAAACTCTCCCGATACCGCGCGGTGCTGTCTCCGGATTTCAGCATGTATCTGGAAATGGCGCCTGTTATGCAGCTTTACAATGTGTTCCGCAACCGCTGGTGCGGCGCCTATTGGGCCTCCAAAGGAATCCGTGTTATTCCCACGGTAAACTGGGGTGATGAATCCACCTTTGATTTCTGTTTTGAGGGGATCGAAAAAGGCAGCGTTGTTGCGGTCTCCACCTATATGGCATCTGAGCATGATAACCGCTGCGACCAGAAAGAATGGTTCATGGCTGGCTACAATGAAATGCTTCGGCGTATTGAGCCGGAGAAAATTATTTGCTACAACACGCCCTTTCCTGAAATGCAGGGGAACATTGTGTATGTGGACTATGAGCGCAGCTCGTGGAGATATATGAGCTATGAGAGAAATTACAAGTCAGAAGATCTCGACGCTTTCAAAATCGGCGAGACATATCGTCCCGAACGTGATACAATAGAGCCATACCTGATCGGCGGCGCTTATAAGGGCGGCGGCAGCGCTTATGGTGGAAAGTGGCGTCCAAACCCAAACAAACCGCAAGATCAGCGATTTTTAGGTAAACCGGGAGAAATAAAGACAACATATAAGAACGGGTACCGTGTTGACACCAAGATCGGTGAGGATGGGCGTGCAGTAACAGAACGGCACTATACAGATCATAAGCAACCATGGGCACATACCAATCCGCACGATCATCCAATTCATTGGAATAATCCTGCGGGATATCCCGACCCACAGCCTGCAATCAATTATCCGAATGGAGCACCAGAGTTTAAGCAATGGCGGGAGGCCTGCAATATGATGAAAAACACAGTTTCTCCAGATATCCCTTCAGAGCAGAATCGTTTTGTCAGCATCAGCGACTTCAAAACATGTATGAAATGGCATGGAGAGGTCGAATTCATGTGGAACGAAAATCTATATAGCATTACGCCTCGCAGCAACGGAAGAATCAGTATTTCCATGGCATACCGCGAAGATACTGAAAAACTCTGTGATACCTCTGATGAAGTCCTTGAATATATGGTTGGCTCTGACCGCCTGCGTGATGTGATTACGCAGGTCACTGTGCTTGACCGTTCAATTTAGGATGAATACCTCTTGCCGACTGCCAGCAAACCGTTGATATATCTGTGTTTTCTGAAATCCTATAATTACACTCGGACCAAGTAATGATAATCCGAACTACATTATCCAAGTGGGTAATGTGTTCGGATTTATCATTTCTATCGAGAATATATTATAGCATGTAGATGGCAAGGGCAGGAGCATCTCTGCTCTTGTCTTTTTCTATAAATCAATATATAGTTATATAAACTAATCAAAGGAGGCGCGTCATATGAAAAAATCATGGTGGAAAGTTCCTTTATATTGTATGGTTGCAAGCTGGATATGCTTTCAACTGGAAATTCGTTTCTTAGGGAGATGGGCAATTGTGACGCTGCCTGATGGGAGCATATCATCGGATAATACCCGGTGGATGCTCATGTCTGCTGGCCTCTTCCTTGCGGTTGTCTGCATTGGCGGATTTTTCTTGTTCCGAAAAATGACACGCAAAGAAATTTTCTTCTCTTCTTCTGCCTTAGTCGCTTTGAATATCGTGTTAGGCATATTTACATACTTGACGCAAAGAATATTTACATCATTCGCCATGCTTTGGAGTGCACTTTCGGAATGGGCCAGTGTGTTTTCTCAGATTGCATTTCAGTTCGGCTTAAACGAATGGCTGAGCGCCGCCATTGTGTGGATATTACCCCCATATATTTTCCTCTTGTTTGGCAAGAAAGAAGTTCATACAGATTGATGAACGGCGGGAGTATCTAAACTGATGCTCCCGCCGTTGTTATACCTTGTTCTCTTGTTCGGCCTGCTGCTTTGCTTTCCACTCGGCATATTCCCGCTGCCCGTCCTCGCTCTCAAAGAACGCTTGTATCTCCGGGAGCAGGACACGGGCAAGGGCCTCTACCTCGTGATAGGGAATCCCCGTGCCGTAGTCATTGGGCTTCTTTCTGCGCGGCATGGTATCACCCCGTTAAAGCTGCCCCTCGTCGAACAGATAGCCTTGAAACACCGTGCCATCTCCTGTGATGAAGCGGCCCCGTGCATCCTTGGGTATCTGTTCGGCGGCGCTGGTGTTGTCGAGAATAATTTGAGAAAGCATGCTGTCCGCCCTGCCGCAAACACGAAAATCCATGTTGTTGCGTATCTGGCCGGGGATGATCGTTGCGTCCGGCCTCTGCGTGGCAAGGATAAGATGGATTCCAAACGCCCGGCCCTGCCGCGCGATAGTGGACAGCTTGTTTTCGATTTGCGCCAGCAGCTTCTTCCGCTCGTTGTCGGCTCCGGTTTTGCCATTCATAGTCAATATCTGTCGAAAAATTCACCGACGCCTCGCCGGAGTCTGATTTTTCCGTGAGCGGGCAAAAAAGCGCCCGCCCAATGACAGGCGCTTCCCCTTTGTTCACTTCAGGTATTTTGCGACTTCCTGCTCAAGCTCCTGCCACACGGAATATTTCGCGCCGTTTTCATCGAAGAAGGCCTTCAAATCGCGGTTCAGCGCGCTCATTTCGTCGACCGCGTTCATCGCATAGTCGGACGCGCAGATCTTTCCGAGGCTCGTGGCGGACATGAGCTTAAAAAAGCGCAGACAGGTCTTGTGGTATGCCGCGCCTTCAAACTCCACGTTGTCCTTCGGCAAAATTTCATGTCCCGCGTTTTTGATCGCGCGGTAGCCCTCGATATTAGCGTCGATCAGTCGGCTTAAATAGGCCGTGTTGCCCTTGAGCTTTTTGAGGTCGACGGACGCCACATGCTCCCGCTCCCGATGGCCTGCCGAGGACGCAAAGGCAAGCATCACGTTTTTCTCCGGCAGCGAAGCGCTCAGCGCACTTGCGCGCATGTCGTTTCCCACAAAGACGATATTCTTTGTCGGATTCGTCCGCAGGGTATCGAGGATCGCGTCGAGCTGTGTATAGCGCAGGACGACGAAGATCACGTCGTACTTGTCCTCCGCTTTCAGCTCCGCCGTGACCGGAATGCGGCTGACCGACATGCGGGGCGAAAACTTATCCTTGATCCGAAGGCCGTTTTTTGGGATGCTCTCGCCCCATGCTCCCCGCGCCAGCAGCGTGACGTCCTTTCCCGCGCGGAAGAAATTCCGCGCCAGATTGCAGCCGAGCACGCCCGCGCCGAATACTAAAATTTTCATAGCCAAGTCTCCTCTTATCCTAAAAATACCTGTTTCCTTCGTTCTGCCTCGTCTCGCTATGCTCTCGTTCCGATTTTCTTTCGTTTTACGTCAGTTAGTCATCTCTAACTGAAACATAGTAACTGACAGTGCAAAAGTCAAGATGTCTTTTTACCGCTCTCCGGTGCTTCCTTGCCCTTTTTCATCTTCTCCTTCACTCGATCAACAAATCCCCGCTTCAAAAGGGGCTGCGCATTGTTCATCTGTACTGGCCTGTTTTTGTCACTTTGCCAGATTTGTTCAAAAAATATCTGCTTTTGCAAATTTAATCTTGCTTCTTCCGGATATTTTCATATAATGTTGACGACTGAACAGGAGGTACCACCATGTATGTTACCTACAACAACCTTTTTAAGCTCCTCATCGACAAGGGCTTAAATAAAACGGAATTTGCGCGCGAGGTCGGCATCAGCTCCAACACGCTCGCCAAGCTCTCGAAAAATGAGCTCGTCTCGCTCGAGGTGCTTGTGCGCATCTGCCGCCAGCTCGACTGTTCGCTCGGCGACGTGGTGCAGCTCGCCCCGCCCGAGCCGCCGATCAAAAGCGGCCTTGAGCGCATGAAGAAGCGAAGACCCACCCACGAGAAAGGAGGCAATGCGTACCGCCATGAGTAACGAAACCAAGGAGACCGGCTCCAGCTTTATGGAAAAGCTGTCGACAGTCATCGTCGACAAGCGAAATCTCATCTTTCTGCTCACGATCATTCTGCTCGTATTCTCCGCCTTTTCCCGCAACTGGGTCGAGGTCGAGAGCGACCTGACGTACTACCTGCCGTCTGATTCCGAGACGAAGCAGGCGCTCGACATCATGGACGAGCAGTTCACGACCTATGGCACGGCCGAGGTCATGGTGGCCAACATCACACCAGAGCAGGCCGCCGCGCTCGAGCCCAAGATCAAGGAGATCAAGGGCGTGCAGAGCGTGGACTACGACGAGACCACCGCACATTATAATAACCTCTCCGCCCTCTATTCCATCACCTTTGCCTACAGTGAGGATGACGAAGCCTGTCTCGACTCGCTCGAAGCCGTGAAGGAATACCTGTCCGACTACGATCTGTATGTCGACACGGACCTTGGCAACACGCAGCAGGAGACCATCGACCACGAGATCAGCGTCATCATGGTGTATGTCGCCATCGTCATTGTCATCGTGCTGCTCTTCACGTCCGAGACCTACGGCGAGGTGCCGGTGCTCATTCTGACGTTCGTGGTCGCGCTCGTACTGAATCAGGGCACAAACTTCCTGATGGGCAAAATCTCGTTCATTTCAAACTCGGTCACAAGCATCTTGCAGTTGGCGCTGTCCATCGACTACGCCATCATCTTCTGCAACCGATTTAAAGAGGAGCACCGGCTGCTGCCGCTGCGTGAGGCCGTCATCGTCTCGCTGAGCAAGTCGATCCCCGAGATCGGTGCGAGCAGCCTCACGACCATCGGCGGCCTTGTGGCGATGCTCTTCATGCAGTTCAAGCTCGGCCCCGATATGGCGCTGTGCCTCATCAAGTCGATCTTGTTTGCGCTGCTCGCGGCGTTCATCGTGATGCCAGGCCTTCTGATGCTCTTCGGCCCGCTGATCGACCGCACGCAGCACCGCAGCTTCGTGCCGAAGATCCCGTTCGTCGGCAAGCTCGACTATGCCACGCGCTACATCATCCCCATCGTCTTCGTGGTGCTGGCCGTCATCGGCTACCGCCTGTCGTCCGACTGCCCCTACGCCTACGGCTATGGCCTCATCTCCGCCCCCAAGCAGAATGAGACGCAGTTTGCCCAGCAGATGATCGAGGATAACTTCACCTCGAAGAACATGCTGGCGCTCATCGTCCCCACGGGCGACTACGACAAGGAGTCCGCCATCTTAGACGAGCTCGGCCAGTACGACGAGGTCGACTCCACGATGGGTCTTACCAACATCGAAGCACTCGACGGCTACATGCTGGCCGACAAGCTGACGCCGCGCCAGTTCGCCGAGCTCGCGGGTCTCGATTACGAGGCCGCGCAGGTCGTCTACGCCGCCTACGCCGCGCAGCATTCAGAATATGGCAAGCTTGCGGGCAATCTCGCCACCTACAAAGTCCCGCTCATCGACATGTTTCTCTTTGTCTGCGATCAGGTGGATTCCGGCATCGTGACGCTCAGTGACGACCAGACGCAGATGCTCCAGGATGCCGAGGTCCAGATGAACAGCGCCAAGGCCCAGCTTCAAGGTACGGATTACGACCGCATGCTCATCTACCTCACGCTGCCCGAAAGCAGCGACGAGACCTACGCCTTCACCGACAAAATTCTCGAAATTGCCGAAAAGTATTACCCCGATGAAAACGTCTACCTCGCGGGCGAATCGACGAACGAATACGAATTCGAAAAGTCCTTCGCCGTGGATAACAAGGTCGTCAGCATCGTGTCGGTGCTCGTGGTTATGCTGGTGCTGCTCTTCACGTTCAACTCCGCCGGTATGCCGGTGCTGCTGATCCTCGTGATTCAGGGCTGCATCTGGCTCAACTTCTCGTTCCCGACCATCACGGGCAAGTACATCTTCTTCTTAGGATATCTAATTGTTTCTTCCATCCAGATGGGCGCGAATATCGACTACGCCATCGTCATCGCCAGCCGCTATCAGGAGCTCAAATCCAAAATGCACCACCGCGACGCCATCGTCGAGACGCTGAACTTCGCCTTCCCGACGATCATCACCTCCGGCTCGATCCTCTCGATCTGCGGCTTTTTGATCGGCAGCATGACATCTGAGCCCGTCATCGCGGGCATCGGCGAGAGCCTTGGCCGCGGCACGGTCATCTCCATCATCATGGTCATGTTCGCCCTGCCGCAGATCCTGCTCATCGGCAGCGGCATCGTCGACAAGACCTCGTTCTCCGTCCCGTCCATCACGGAAAAGAAATCGGGTCACGGTAAGGTCTCCGTCAACGGCATGGTGCGCGGCAGCATCAATGGTACGGTGCATGGCATCATGCACGCCACGGTCGAGGGCGACATCGACCTGAATCTGATCTCCGGATCTGCAAATGAGGAGCAAGACGATGAAGAAGACTAATCATTTCTATCGCTTCTGCGCGCTTGCACTCTCGTGCCTGCTGCTCATCTCGCTTCTCCCTGTCACGCAGGTCTTGGCAGACGGGGACGGCGCCATCCATATCAAGAGCGCAGAAGACTTACGATCCCTCGCGCATTCCTGCACGCTCGACTCCTGGTCGCGCGGCAAAACCGTTGTGCTTGACAACGATATCGAGCTGACCGACGATGACGAGCTCCCCATCCCGACGTTCGGCGGCACGTTCAACGGCAACGGCCACACCATCAGCGGCCTTTCCATCACGCAGAGCGTCTCCCCCGCCGGTCTTTTCGGCGTGCTGCAAAAGGACGCCGTCATCAAAAACCTGAATGTTGAGGGCACGGTCACCCCGTCCGGCGACAGCGAAAATATCGGCGGCATCGTGGGTGAAAACCACGGCACGATCGAAAGCTGCACATTCAACGGAAGTGTTTCCGGCAAACGCAGCGTCGGCGGCATCGCGGGCCGCAACCTCGCCACGGGCATCGTGCGCGCGTGCGAAGCCTCGGGCGCGATCTTCGGCCAGAGCATGACCGGCGGCATCGTGGGCGAGAACCTCGGCTCCATCGTCTCCTGCCGCGGCCGCGCCTATGTAAACATCGAGAGCACCGACCCCTCCATCGACCTGAGCAATTTGAACCTCGAATTCTCGCTCGACCTCGCCAAGCTCTCCCGCGCCGACACGCTCAACACCGCCACCGACACCGGCGGTATTGCAGGCTATTCCTCCGGCGCGATCGCGTCGAGCACAAACTACGCCGCCGTCGGTTATCAGCACATCGGCTACAATATTGGCGGCGTGGTCGGCCGCAGCAGCGGACAAGTGCTCGCGTGCAGCAATGAAGGCGCGATCTGCGGGCGAAAGGACGTCGGCGGCATCGCCGGCCAAATGGAGCCCTATATCCGCATGGAGATCTCCGACGGTCTGCTGCAGCAGCTCAAAACACAACTCAACGAGCTCAGCGGTCTTGTCAACACAGCAACCAACCATGCCGAAGGCGGCTCGAATGAGATTGCCTCGCGCCTGAACAGCATGTCCGGCTATGTGGATAACGCCGCCAACGAGCTGAACAACGTCCGGCTGAACGCCAGTATTGACAGCGTCATCACCGGCGACGGCTCCCATTCCTCCGACACTCTGATCGGCGGCGGCAAGGGCGCAGCCGGCGGCATCGACCACGAGGGCAATGCCTCGGGCACCGTCACCGGCTCGACTCAGATTGTCGCTGCACCGGATCTTGGCGGGCTGACCTCGTCGATCAACGGCCTGAGCAGTCAGGTCACGATGCTCAACAACGCCGCCAGCGGCACGGTCGGCACATTGGCAAATGATATTCGTTCGATCAACAACAAGTTCAACGAGCTGACAGGAACGCTGTTTTCCGCCATTTCCTCGCTCAGCGGCGGCACGGGCGACATCATTGTCGACACCTCCGATGTCGACATCGATTCCGTCACGTTCGGTAAAGTCTCTTCCTGCCGCAACAGCGGCGCGGTGTACGGCGATGTGAATACCGGCGGCATCACAGGCTCCATGACCATTGAATACACGCTCGACCCCGAGGACGATGTCACGGGCCATCTTTCGAACATCTACCGCAAGCAGTATGAGTACCGCTCCATCATCCAGAAGTGCGTCAACACCGGCGATGTGGCCGGCAAGCGCAGCTATGTCGGCGGCATTGTCGGCCGCATGGACCTCGGCTATCTGACTGCGTGTGAGACGTCGTCCTGCACCATCACGAACGAAAACGGCAGCTATACCGGCGGCATCGCCGGTCTCACCGGCGCGACGGTGCTCGGGAACTTCTCCAAGTGCACGCTCAGCGGCAAGAAGTATGTCGGCGGCATCGTCGGCTCCGGCGTGCAGGAAAATGTCGACGGCAGCGGCAGCAGCGTCCGCTGGAACTACTCGCTCGTCGACATCACCGACTGCCAGCAGTACCAGGGTGCGATCTCCGGCAGCGACACGGGCACATTTGAGCATAACTACTATGTCTCCGACGATCTCCCCGGCATCAACCGTCAGGGCTACGCCGGACGGGCCGAGCCCATCAGCTATTCTCAGCTGCTCGCACTCAGCGACCTGCCCGAGAGCATGAAGTCCTTCACGCTCACCTTCGTTGCTGACGATAAAACTGTGCTCAGCCGCACTTTCAACTACGGCGACTCCATCGACGAAAGCGACATCCCCGAGCCGCCCGCCAAGAGCGGCTGTCACGTCCACTGGGACCGCACCGACCTCACGAATCTGCACTTTGACACCGTCGTCACCGCTGTTTACGAGGCCTACACCCCCGGCCTTGCCTCTGAACAGACGCGAGAGAGCGGACAGGCTGTCATCTTGGTCGAGGGCAACTACAACGACGGCGACACCATCACCGTGACCGCCCAGCCGCTCACGCCCGCGGCGTTCGACGTGCAGTCCGGCACTGTGCTCGACCGCGTGAAGGGCTACTTCTCCTGCCTCAGCCGCGGCGAAATGCCTTCGATGGTTGCCAACGCCGAAGTGCTCGAGCAGTGGCGCATCGAGCTTGCCGACGACGGGCAGGACACGCACACCGTGCGCTATCTCCCGCCCGACGGGCAGAAGGAGCTGCGCATCTACACCCGTGAAAACGGCGGCAGCTGGCAGGAGGCCGACTGCGGCACGATGGGCAGCTACCTCACCTTCTCCACGAGCAGCGACAGCGTTGATTTTGCCGCCGTGCGGACGCTCGACGTCTGGGGCATCTGGCTCGGCGTGCTCGCCGTGCTGGCTGTTCTGATCCTTATCATCGTTCTGCTCGTCCACCGCCACAAGCGCAAAGCGCGCAGACGCGCCGAAGCGCTGGCGCGCAGCGCGAGCGCCGTCTCGCAGGCCGAGCAGATCGTCCGCGGCGAGGACGCCAATGCGTCCACAGCAGACGAAGCCCCTGCCAAGACGGGTGCCCCCGCGTCTACAGCGGTCGAAGATGCCACTCAGGCGGATGCGCCTGTGTCCGCTGAATCTACGGCAGTCCCCGCCGCCGTGGCAGTAGCAGCGACCGCTGCGCCGGTCGTCACCGCCGCGGTCGAGGGCGCAGAAAGCGTTCCCACTTCCGAACCCGCTCCCGCAGCCGATCCCGACTCCATCGAGGCGCGCCTTGCGCGCGCGGAAGAGGAACTTCGGCTTCTTCGCGAGGAGCGCGAGGCACGCGAAAACGTGCTCACGCAGCCCGCAGTACCGCCCGCGCCGAAAAAGCGCAGGCACCGCCGCTTCCTCCCTATTCTCATCACGATTTTAGTCTTGCTCGGCGCGGCTGCGGCGTTCTTCCTCCACTCCGACTTTAAGAAGGACCTCGAAGCCTACCGCCTTGTCGAGGCGCGTGTCAAAGAGGACCCGATGACCATGGACGTCACGGTCGACGCCTCCTATGGCAAAATCAGCCTGAGCGCGGATGCCTCCGTCGCCCGCACGAAGAAGGACGGCTCTCCCATCACCTGCATCGACCGCGACGGCGCGGCGCTCTACTACGCAGACGGCGCGATCTACCTTGAAAACGGCAAGTCCTACGCTGTCGGCGGCGCATTCCCAAATTACGCCGAGCTCATGGATGAGACCGCCGAGCTCTGCCGCACGCTCACGGTGACGAAATCCGTTGACGGGCAGGAAAAGCGCTACACCCTCACCGCCGAGGGCGACGACGCGAGCACACTGCTGCGTCTTCTCACCTCGGACGAGATCGCGAACGCCGCATCGCTTTCCGCGATCCGCGTGGATCTCACCGCCGAGAGCGGCGAGCTGATGGACGTAAGCTTCACGGTGGAAAACTCCGAAGATCTTCGCGTGGAGGCCGCCGCGCACTTCACCGACGCGCTCGCGCCGGTGATCCCCGACGATGTGCTCACCGCCATCCATTCGGGCAGCAATGACGACGCTTCCACGCTGACGGACAACGCGCTCCGTCTGCTGGGTGCCTGGGGCGAGCTGACCGCGGACGATCTGTCCGCCGACATTGCTCTTTCCGCCGACTGCGGCCCGATCGTGCTGAACAGCACGCTCCAGTATGACCGCAGCAATATCGACGGTCAGAGCTACGGCAGCATCCAAAAAAACACCCTCGCCGTCTACTTCTCCGGCAGCAAGATCTGCGACGCGGACGGCAACAGTGTCGACACCGCGAGCCAGCAGCTCATCGATGCCACGTCGCTCATTGACCTCTGCTACCAGTCCATTCTGAACGGCAGCGCAGGCTGCGATAAGGTGAGCGACGGCTATCTCTACGGTCTTTCGCTCGACTCCGACGCGATGAGCGAGCTCGCCGCCGCCATCGCGCCGGATATCAAGGCACAGAATGTGACCTTCTCCTCCGGACGCATTTCCGTCCGCGTGAGCGAGCAGGGCGAGCTCCAGTCCGTCAACATCTCGTGCAGCGGCGCGCTGCACCTCATCCTCTCCGACGCTCCGGTGTCGCTCTCCGCCGTCATCACGCCGGCGGATCGTGCATTCTCGATTCCCCAGCCAGCGCTCAACGCGCTGAAACAATAGAAAAGCGGAGGGAGATTCATACTATGGGAAATCGCATCATCAGCATCAGCCGCCAGTTCGGCAGCGGCGGCCACGAAGTGGCCGTGAAAACAGCGGATCTCCTCGGCATCCGCGTCTATGAGCGCGAGCTGATCCGCCTCGCGTGCGAGTACGGCGAGCTTTCGGAAAAAACGCTCTCCCCCTCGGACGAAAAGGCGACCAACCCCTACCTCTTCCAGACCGTGCACGAGGGCAACCACCATGTGCTGCGCGGCAAACCGACGAGCGAAGTGCTCTTCGCCCTGCAAAGCCACGAGATCCGCCGCATCGCCCGCCACGAGGAGTGTGTGTTCGTGGGGCGCTGCGCAGACTATGTGCTGCGCGGCGAAGACGTGAGGCTTCTCACCGTGTTCGTCGCCGCGCCGGACGAGCACCGCATCCAGCGCAAAATGGCGCAGGAAAAGCTCACGCGCGACCAAGCCATCCGCCTCATCCGCAAGATGGACAAGCAGCGCCGCAAGTATTACGAGAGCTACACCCACAAGACCTGGGGCGCGCCGGAGGGGTATGATCTTTACCTTGACACCGGTGCGTTGTCGACGGCCGAGGCCGCAGCGGTCATTGCGGACCGCTTTCGCAAGCTGTAAAAAATTGGGGGCCACCGAACGGTGGTCCCTTCTTTTTTGCGTCCCGAAAGGGCTGCGGTTTTCCCCGCCTGACGCGGGGAAGCGAGCAAAGGGGGACATTCTCTCACGTGAGAGAATGTCCCCCTTTAGATCCCCCAAGAGAACGCAAGGGGCCTTGCCCCTTGACCCCGCCATTGTCGGCGCTGGGCTTGAAGAGCTGCACGCGCTGCGCAATGTAAGTGCGGTGTACATGGCTTCGCCATGAGCCCCTACGATTCGTTTTCGTTTGCAACCGCGCCTTACTATCGTGAGGCGCGTGTGACGACAGCACAGCGGCAGACTGCGTGCCGAATGCGGCATTGCTTCGCTCGCCGCATTGATGAGTGGCTCGGTAGACGGAAATTAGGCTGCACTGCCACGAGACTGGCAGAGCGGCAGCGGATAATAAAAGTAGACCAAATCGTATAGCAGCTCTAATGCGGCTCCGCCGCGTGCAGGCATTCTCATTCCGGAGGTGCCAAGGTCATTCAAGCCCGAGACTGCCAATCTAATCCCTTTCTCTTGGGGGGCAAAGGGGGATATTCTCTTTCCGAGGAAAGAGAATATCCCCCTTAACCGCTCACCCTGCGCGGCCGCAGGGAATTTCTAAAGGCTTCCTGAGCCTTTAATTCTTTGCAAAATAAATAGTAATCGGACAAATCTCTGCTTTTGTCCCCACGCGCATGTTGGGTCCGAACAGGCCGACGCCGGAGGTGACGATGTTGTGCATCTTTCCCTTTTGGAGATACCCGCAGGCATTTTCCCACATCAGCTTGATGGTGAGATTTCCCGGGAACATCTGTCCATCGTGCGTGTGGCCGCAGAGGTCTATGTCGACGCCCGCGTCTGCGAGCTCCTGTAGCTCCTTGGGCTGGTGGTCGAGGACGATGATGGGCTTATCCTTGTCCAGACCTGCCGTGATCTCATCGGGCGTCTTGCGCGTCTCGATGCCGCGGCCCGGGCGGTGCGCGTCGGGGCGGCCATAAAGGTAGAACTTTCCGTCGATGAGCATGCCCTCGTCACGCAGGAGCGTGATGTTCGCGTCCTTCAAGAATTCGTCCATGCGCGGGTCGCTCTCCTTCTTCTCGCTCTGGCGGAAGGTGAAGCCTGCGAGCACCGGCTCTTCGATGTCGTGGTTGCCGTAGCAGGCGTAAACGCCGTATTTCGACCGGATGCCGCGCAGCGTGGCGGCGATGGTCTCAGGGGCTTCCACCGCCTCCCACTCGTTATCGAAGATGTCTCCCGCGATGACGACGAGGTCGGCGTCCTGTTCGTTGATCCTGTCTACCATCTGCTGCATCTGCTTTTCGCCGATGTTGTAGCCAAGGTGCAGGTCGGCCACGAGCACAACCTTCATCTCGTCCATGCCCTCAACAGTCTTATCGACCGTCACGTCATACGGCGTCACGTGGATGATGCGCGCGTTGACGACGCCCCAGATGGATGCGATCAAAATGACCAGCGCGCACACACAGCCCGCGATGCGGTGCATCTGTGTCGTGACGAAAATGTGCTTGAACGGCAGCACGTACCCCAGCAGCAGCCGCAGCAGGTCCGCCGCGATGACCGCGAGCAGCACATACAGCAGTACGCCGAGCCAGTAGTTGCCGATGAGCTTCATCACGCGCCGCGCCCGTCCCTCCGGCAGGAAAAACGCGATGACGATGGAGCAGGCCAGAAACGCCTGCACAGCCACGGGCAGCGCCCAGTGGCGCGCTGTGCGGAAAAACGGGAACCAGGCTTTCACCCAGCCCATCACGCGGCGCAGTAAATAGTAATTCGCCAGCAGGTACACCGGCGCAAGCAGAATCGCGATCATGTCAACGCGGGAGCATCGCTCCCCTCGCTTCCTTTCGAATCAAAAATCTTCGGTCATCATAGCACGTTTTTCTATCCATTGCAACGCATCCCCGCAGTTGACATTCCGCATGCGGCATGATACCTTTAGAGTCGAAAAATAACATGGATCAAGGAGGACGATCCGATGAAAATGCTCGAAACCATCCACATTCTCCCCGTGCGCGCGGAGAGCGCTGCGCCCGCGCCGCTGCGCGGCAAAAAGCTCGACCAGCGCGCCGTGCTGCAAGTCGTCCGCAAGGTCGACTGGAAAAAGGCCGGCCTCATCGCCGGCGGCGTGACTGTCGTGTGCGCCGCAGCCGGCACAGCGAGCCGGTACAAATTCTATCAGGGCATCGTCGCGCGCGAGCTCAAAAAGCAGCTCGCCCCGCTGAACGACAAGCTTGACGCCCTGCAGGCTGAAAACCGCATGCTGCGCGCGGAGCTTGAAAAGAAGAACGCCCCCTCCGAGGAACAGAACTGAACCAAAATTGCCCGAACAAATTCCAGTTCGGGCGATTTTTTGCTCTCCGCTGGCGCTTTCCCCCTCCGCATGGTAAAATGGGCAAAAACAGGACTGTTTCCGCAAAAAGTCTTCATTGCTACCCACGGTTGCGCAATTGTCTACTGCAATACATGGCATTTTGCGCACACTAACGCTATGCTTTTTGCGAAAGGAGGAACCATGGCACTACCTGAAAAACTCTACACACTGCGCAAAAAGAGCGGTCTTTCGCAGGAGCAGCTCGCGGAGGCGCTGAACGTCTCGCGTCAGGCCATCTCTAAATGGGAGGGCGGCAGCGCGATGCCTGAGAGCGACAAGCTCCTCGCGCTGAGCAATTACTTCGGCGTCTCGCTCGACTACCTTCTAAAAGACGGTGCGCCGGATGCCGCGCCCGCCGAAGCGCAGGAGGAGCACCGGACGATGCGGCTTTTGAGCCTCATTCTCTGCTTCGGCGGCGCGGCCGCGCTGATCGTCTATGGCGTTTTGTCGATCCTTGTCCCGTCCGTTCCCGCGCAGATCAGCGGATCGTCGATGATCCGCATCGACGGCAGTGGCATTTTTCTGCTGCTCTGCGTCGCGGCCATCGCCGCGGGCGCGGCGCTGCTGCTCAAAAGCACCAAACACAAATAAGGAGGTCTCTCCATGAAAGCTCTGTCCTGTACCTTCGCCGCGCTGGCGATCCTGCTCTCCGATGTGATGTGCGCCGCCGTCGCATTCAACTACTGCGACATGCTCTGGGGCATCCGCTACGCTTCCTACAGCGCACCGGCGAGCACCGCGTTTCTGCTCGTCATCCCCTACGCCGCCGCCATCGCGGTCTGCACCGCGCTCGCGGTCATCTTTTGGCGAAAAAGCGCAAAATGCTGAAAAAGAACCACCGTATGGCGAGCCATACGGTGGTTTCTCCTTTACTTTCTCACAAACAGGATGCCGAGCGTGTTCGGGCCGCAGTGGCACGAGACGGTGCAGCCCGCCTGCGTCTCTTCGACGGCCTCAAACGATCCGTACTGTGCCGCTTCCTCCTTCGCCGCGGCCACGACGTTCGCGTCCGCCGCCGCGTGGGTGATGAACGCGAGCTCCGGCGCGATGTCCTCGCGCCCGTCAAGGCGCTCTTTTACATACTGGCGGATGCACTTTTCAAACGAGCCGCGGTACTTCTTGCACACGGCCATCTTGCCGTTTCGCACCTCGATGCAGGGCTTCAGGTGCAGAAGATTCGCGCCCAGCGCGGCCACAGCCGAGCAGCGGCCGCCCTTTCGCATGTAGTCGAGGCGCTCGATCAAAAAGCTCGCCTCGACCTTCGGCGCGAGCGCGCGCACGCGCTCGGCGATCTCCGCGCCGGAAAGGCCCTGCTCGGCGAGCTTCGCCGCCGCGACGACCAGAAGGCCCTGGCCGGTGCTCAGATTCTCCGAATCGACCACAAAGACGTTCTCGTACTCCTGCGCCGCGGCGCAGGCATTCTGATAGCAGCAGGAGAAATTCGCGCCGATGGTGATCTGCACCACCGCGTCATACTCGTTCGCGTAGCGCGCGAACATCTCGCCGTACTCGTACTGGCTGACCGCCGACGTGCTGCAAAGGTCTCCGCCGCCGTCCACGTGGGCAAAAATGTCGGCGGGCATGATGTCCACACCATCGTGGAAGTCCTTGCCGTCCTTGATGACGCACAGCGGCGTGACGGCAATATCATAGCGCTCGAGCAGCGCGGGCGACAGGTCGCACGTGCTGTCGGAAATAATCTTCACTCGCATCGTTCGTTTCTTCCTTCCTGAAAGATAAAAACCTCATCTGCGGGCATCCCCGCCGGAACTTACAACATCAGATTTTATATTTTTACCGCAAACAGATGAACTCTTTCTCAACGCAGCATCAACTTCTGTTGATATTTCTCCCACCCGTTCCGCAAAAAAGGCCCCCGAAGGTTTTCTTCGGGGGCTCTCCTGTTTGCTTTTGCCGCTTACTTGCTCAGGCAGCGATAGAGGAAGGTGACGATCTGACCGCGCGTGCAGTCGCCCGCGGGGTCGAAAGTCGTCGCGCTCGCACCGGTGGTCACGCCGTTTTCCACGGCCCACAGGACGGCGTTTGCGTAGTAGGCATCCGCCTTGACATCGGTGAACGGATTCTCTGCCTTGCTCTCAGGGCTGTTCTGCATGCGGTACAGGAACGTCACGATCTGGCTGCGCGAGCAGGTCGCGTCGGGCGCGAACAGCGTGTCGCTCATGCCGGAGGTGATCTTGTTCTCGACGGCCCACAAAACGGCCTTATAGTAGTAGCTGTCCGCCTTCACGTCGGTGAAGGTCATCTCGCTTGCGGTCGGCTCAGGACTGCCGGCGGCGCGCCACAGGAACGTGACGGCCTGCGCGCGGGTGCAGGAGTCGTTGGGGGCGAAGGTCGTCTCGGTCTTACCGGAGGTGACCTTCTTATCCACGGCCCAGTTCACAGCGTCCACATAGTAGGCGCCTTCCTTGACATCGGTGAACACGCTCGGCTGGAGCGCTTCATCCTTCGTGATGTACTCGACGAGCTCAACGCCAAGCTTGTGGGCCTTTTCAGCCATGGTCTTGCCGTTCTCGGTGGCAAGGGCGCGGGCATCATCCGCCTTGGCGAGCTGGTCGGTCGTGACGAAGTCCTTGTAGAGCTCCTGCTGGAGGGCGGCGAGTTTATCGGCGACGTAGGCCTTGGCCTCGGCCTTCAGGGGCTTGCCGGTGATCTTGTCGGCGTTGGCGATGTAACCGCCGAGACCCTCAAACGTGAAGTAATAGGAATCCTTCCAGTTGCTCGGATACGCCTTGAAGCCGGAAACGCGCTGCCAGTTGCCCTCGGCATCCTGCGCCCAGCTTGTGCCGTAGGTGCAGAAGGTGTCGGGCTTTTCAGTCGTAAACTTCGCGGACGCGGTGCTGACCTGATAACCCTTGTACATGCTGTCGATCAGCATGGGATAGTACGGGACAAACACGTTGTAGGACATGTTGCCGACGCCGACCCAGCCCACGGTCGCGGTCTCGACCGGACGATCCTTGAAGAGCTGGAAGATCTCGATCTCCTGGTTGCTGGCCTTGCCGATGGAGGAGAGCTTGTAGTAGCCGAACACATCGTCCTTGTCGAGCTTGCGGTCGGCCTTGATGTTGGTGTAGAGCGCGACAAGCTTGTCGCTCGCGTCAAGGTTGGAGATGGTGAACTTCGTGTTGTCGGCCACGAGCGCGTCGCTGTCATATTTGTAAGCCGCGTTCAGGTAGTTGAGGCCGTCGATCATGCGCTGGTCCATCTTCTCGCTGATGCGGGCATAGGACGCGCGGAAGTCGATGATGTTCTTCGCCTCGTCGCCGACGAACGTTCCGGCCTTCTTCGCCACCGCGATCAGGTCCTTGGAGGCGATGACGTTCTCATCGTCCAGGTCGATGCGGCCGATGACGGCCATGTTGGGTTCAAGAAAGATCATGTTGTCGTTGATCTTGATGGCGACATACTGCGTGCCGCTGCAATTTTCAACGTACCAGACCTCGTCCTTGTCGCAGACAAACACGCCGGAGGCGGCCACGCAGCCGTAATTCTCGTAGATGTCGAGCAGCAGCTTCACGCCCTCGCGCGCGGAGGATGCCTCGGCCAGGATGATGGTCGGGATGTCGGTCTCTTCAATGCCGATGCGCTCGCTCTTGTTCGCTTCCGCCCATTCGGCGTCGCGGTACGGGTCGGCTTCCGTCACCTTTTCGTTGCCGTAGAGCGTTTCGGTCGCGGAGACGGACACGCCCTTTTCGTTCGTGCCGAACTCGGTGTAGGAGTAGTGGTCGGCCTTTTCGCCGCACTCGGGGCAGATGCCGTCATAGTAGATATCGTTCGTAAAATAGGTGAAACGGTAGCTGTCGTGGGTGAAATCCCACTCGAACGGTCCGTATTCCGGGCAGCCGACGTAGTGGTCGCCCTGCTTCCACTTGCCGCTCTCGCTGATGAACCAGAGCTTGTTGTAGTCAGAGCCGTAGTCCTCCGTGCGGGCGACGAAGGGCGTGCCTTCTTCGACGAGGTCGCCGCCGACGTAGATCGTCGTGCAGGCGGAGGCGCTGATGGTCGTCGCGGCGAAAGCCGCGGCCGTCACCAGACAGGTGCAGAGAAACTTTTTGAGTACGTTTCCTTTCATGTGCTGTTTCCTCCTAAAATTTTCAGTGTTCGAACGAATACCGCTTTGTCTGCAAAATCGATGTATTCCCCCCGTTCACTTTATCGCACTACCGTAATATAGCACTTTATTTTGCGTTCCGCAAGAGGCAGATCTGCAAAAACACCGCTTCACTCCCTCATTTCGTCACACTTGCACAAAGCAAGCCGCATTATTCGACGCGATTTATTATAATATAGCTTAGCATCTGTTATTCCGCTACCATCAAAAGGGCGAAAGCCATTGCACATTTTTGGTCAAATCGTCCACCGGTGGCGAACAGCAAAAGCTCCGCAACAGAAGTTGCGGAGCTTTTGCATATTTCCTTTTATTCCGCCGCGATGCGCCAGAGCTCGGCCTGCTCGCGGATGGCGGTGAAGCGGCGGTAGACGCCGTTTTGCTTCACCAGCTCATCGTGCGTGCCAAACTCTTCAATGCGGCCATCCTCCACCACGAGGATCTGGTCGGCATTTCTAATGGTTGCCAGGCGATGGGCGATGGTGATGATCGTCTTACCGCGCGTCAGCTCGGAGATCGCCTGCTGGATGAGGTGCTCGTTTTCGGGGTCGATGCTCGCCGTCGCCTCGTCAAGGATGATAATGGGCGCGTTTTTTAAGATCGCGCGAGCGATGGAGATACGCTGCTTTTCGCCGCCGGAGAGCGTGCCGCCGCCCTCGCCGACGACCGTGTCGTAGCCGTTCGGCAGCGCCATGATGAAGTCGTGGCAGCGCGCCTTTTTCGCCGCCGCGATCATCTCGTCCTCCGTCGCGTCGGGCTTGCCGAAGAGGATGTTCGCGCGGATCGTGTCGTTAAAGAGGTAGACGTTCTGGAACACCATCGAGATATTTGAGAGCAAGCTGTCGCAGGTGAATTCGCGCAGGTCGTGTCCGCCGACAGAAATGCTGCCGCTCTGCGGGTCGTAAAAGCGCGCGAGCAGGCTGCAAATGCTCGTCTTGCCGCTGCCGGAGGGGCCGACAATGGCGGTCGAGGTCTTTTCGGGGATCGTGAACGACACGTCCTTGAGGACCTTTCTCGTATCGTACCGCATTGTTGTCGATGGTGAAAAGGTTGGCGGTGTAGTCATTAAAGTTTCGGGTGAAAATGGCGATTTAGAGCTATTGTTTGTATCTCCATCTGTTCACAGCAAGGGAATCGGATATGCCGCATGGTGCGAGGTTGAAAGGCTGCATCCGGAGATAAAAGTATGGGAGACTGTGACACCGTATTTTGAACAGCGCAATATCCATTTCTATGTGAATCGTTGTGGCTTCCATATTGTAGAGTTTTTCAATAAGTATCATCCAGACCCCAATGACCCCGAAATGCGTACAGAAGAACTTGATGAACAGTTTCCGTCCGGGATGTTTAGATTTGAAAAAAATATATAAATACAAAAAATACGCCAACCCTAAATGCAACGCATCCAGCGCCATGTGCTCTGTAAATACATGGTGCTGGGTGCTTTCTGTAATTTTTATCGACTTTCATCTCCGCCGCTTGACTTTGGCCTAACGGAGATTCTTTTATGGTTAAAGTATCCTTGACAAATCTCGTCTCAGAGGAAGATACTCCAAAAGGCCGCCAAGGACAAAGGGTACACCGACACGGTTTTCTTTGTAGACGATGGCATCACGGGAACGACCATGAAGCGTCCCGGTTTTCAGAAAATGCTGACCGCTATCGAGGCCGGGTATATCTCGGCGGTGTTCGTCAAAGACCTGTCCAGGCTGGGGCGCAACTATATTGAGGTCGGCAAGCTGACCGAGGAATTTTTCCCGCTCCACGATATTCGGCTGGTGGCCGTTTCCGACGGCGTGGACAGCGACGAGGGCGAGGACGATTTTACTCCGTTCAAAAACATTATGAACGAGTATTACGCCAAGGACATTTCCAAAAAGCGCCGGATCGTGAACAAGATGAAAGGCAACGCGGGAGTTCCGCTTTCTCCGCCGCCCTACGGTTATATCAAAAACCCGGACGATCCCCGCTTTTGGGTAGTAGAGCCGGAGGCCGCCGAGGTGGTGCGCCGGATCTACTGCATGGCGCTGGAGGGGTACGGGCTGGCGGAAATTGCCGCCCGCCTTGCCGCCGGTGGAGTGGTCAATCCCACCTACTACTGGCGCAGCCGTGGGACAAGCCGGGGCGGGTCAAAAAGTACCGTGGAGCCTACCAAATGGGGACACACCACCGTCAAGAAGATCCTCACCTTGCAGGAATACTGCGGCGATGTCATTAACTTCAAAAGCTACTCCAAGTCCTACAAGATGAAAAAGCGGATCGAAAACCCGGAGGAAAACCGAGCGATCTTCCTCAATGTCCATGAGGCCATCATTGACCGCCAGACTTGGGAAAAGGTGCAGGCGCTCCAAAAAGGGACACGCCGCAAAAAGCCTACGGTCACGCAGGCACCCAGCGTATTCTCCGGCCTGCTGAAATGCCCGGAGTGCGGCGGCAATCTCAATTTTCACTTCAACCAGAAGAACCACGACATCAAGTTTTTCAGTTGTCAAAATCATAACTCCGGCTATCGCAAGTGCAGCAAGACGCACTATATCCGGCTGGACTTCTTAGAGCAAGTCGTTTTGTACGAGGTCAAGCGGCTGGCCTGCTTTGCCAGCGAATACGAAAATGACTTTATCAAGGCCATGATCGGACGCTCAGCAAAGGTTGCGGAAAATACCGCGCTCCGCAAGCAGCGGGAGCTGGACGCTCTGACCGCCCGTGACCGGGAACTGGATATGCTCTTTGAACGGCTCTATGAGGACAATGTGGCGGGCAAAATCGACGATGCCCGGTTTGCCAAAATGTCCAAACGCTATGAACAGGAGCAGGGCGAAAACGCCAAGAAGATCAAGGCGCTGCGGCTGGAACTGAAAAAGGACGAGAGCAAGCGCATGGATATTGACGATTTTCTTGAAACGGTACGGCGGTACACGGATGCGACCACCATTACAAAGCGTATGGTCGCGGAGCTGATCGACCACATTGAGGTGTACCACGCTGAAAAGCAGGACGGCGTTACCAATCAGCGCGTCGTTATTCACTATAACTGCATCGGTGCCTTTGATGTGCCGGATCGCCGGAAGATCCCGGAGGCCGACATTATCATGGAAACGAGAAAAGGCGTAGCACTCAGCTACGCCCCGGAACAGGTTGCAGTATGAACTTTTCAGGAAATAAAAAAGCAGAGTGTCCATTACAGGATACTCAGATCCTATAAGGACACTCTGCATGGTCGGAGTGTAATTATAGGATTTCGGAAAACGCAGATATATCAACGGTTTGCTGGCAGTCGGCAAGAGGTATTTATTCTAAATACATAGGCAGTGCGCATTTCTATAAATGTACGCTGCAAACTTGCTGTTGAATTTTACAGCAAAATGGGATATACTATGTTTGAAAGGAGCTGATAGATAATGCCGAACATTAAACCCATTTCTGACCTGCGAAATTACAGCGAGGTACTGCATGATGTGACTGTGGGCGCTCCTGTCTTTTTGACGAAAAACGGGCGCGGGCGGTACGCTATCGTGGATATGCAGGACTATGAGAGAACACAGGCGACCATCCGCCTGATGAATGAGCTTGCAAAAGGCCGCCACTCCGGCGAAACGGAAGGCTGGCTGACACCGGACGATATGAGAGCGCACTTCCGCGCAAGAGCGAATGAAGAATAAAATTCATTATTCACCCGAGTCCCGTCGCGATTTGGATGATATTTGGGATTACATCGTATTGGAACTTCAGAATCGTTCTGCTGCGGAGCGCGTGATCGATCGCATTATGAACGCGGTTGACCCGTTGAAAAATTTCGCAGAAATGGGAACCCCGTTATCCTCCATTGCAGATGTAGGAACAGACTATCGTTTTCTTGTCAGCGGCAATTATATGGTATTTTACCGTGTGCAAGGTTGCGATGTCTACATTGACCGCGTTCTCTATGGACGAAGCGATTATATGAGCAGCTTGTTCAAAGACTCGCTGCGCGAGGAAACAACCGAATAAAATTAAAAACCGGCAAGTTTCCGTAGAAACTTGCCGATTTTTGGCTCAAGTAGAATTATAAGATTTCATCAAATCAAAAGAATAAAAAAGAGTATCGGACGGAAACAATCAGTATTCCAATATATTAGCCTATCTGTCTCAACAAATCTCTGACGATACTTTCAATCCGGTCAATTTCGTCTGCAGGAAGACCCCCTGTATGCATAATTATATTGCGAGACATTTCCAAATCATCCATGCGAGACATGAGCCATGCTTGGTTAGGAATTATATCCGAAAAGTCATCCCAATTAGCAATAACGATTTGCCCTAGATTTCCAAGCATAGTATTGAAAAAACGAGCGGGAGACAAATAAAATGTTCTCATATCAGCAAGCAGTGAAATAAAAGTAACCTTAAAATATCTGCCAGCGACGCAAAAAGGCAGGTACTTGCTAAGTGCCTGCCTTTATTAATCCTGCTCTCAATCCGCGCCCTGCGTGGACTCTGCGCAGCGGGCGACGAACGACGCGACTGCGTCATCGGCGCTTGCGATGCTGCCGTCCAGCAGTTCGTTTGCCGCATGGCTCAGGAGCGTGCCGATGTAGGGCGGAACCGTTCCATCGCTGACGACCTTCATCTCCACCTTATCGATATCGTTCAGCGCGGTGTAGCGCTCATCCGTCGTTTCCTTAGCAGCAGAGGGAACGCCCTTGATAGAAGCAAGCGTGTTCAGCTCGTCCTGACGGGCCATAAAGCGCAGAAATTCGACCGCGTAGTCCTGCGCGTCACTCTCCTTTTTGACCGCAAAGCCGTACCACAGCTCGACATATTCGTAAACGCCGCCATCGCCCATCGGGGCATACATGAACTCATACTCGAACGGATCTGCGCTGAACGTCTCGGACTTGGTTTGGGTCCTGCGAAATGCGCCGGGTCTGAGCGAAACAGATGAAGCGTGGTCTGAAAAGCTGCTGCCTGCGAATGCCCCGGAAGAATGCTATATGCCGCAATAACAGAAAGCCGCCATCTCGGGGTGCAGTAGCTCCCTGAGATGGCGGTTTATATGTTTACTGCTCAAATTCCTTCGACCAGTCGCGGTTCTCACGCTTGGCGGTCTGCGTTTCGTGAACGCCGTCCGCCTTGCGCTCGTACTCGTGCGAGTTCGTCGCCTCCTGGATCGCAAGATAGCCCCAGAAGGTCTCCGGATTGTCCGGCCAGACGATCTGGTTTGCGAGCAGGTCGCTCTTCTTCTCCGGCAGGCGGTGCAGCACGCGGTTCAGAAGCGTCGCTGTCTCGGCGCGGGTGAGGTTGCTTTCCGGACAGAACACCGTTTTGCTGCTTCCTTCCACCCAGCCATTGCCGTAAGCCTTGCCGATCGCATTCTCGGCCCAGTGGCCGGAAATGTCGGTGAACGGCGTGTCGGCCGACTTGGCAGTCTCGTCAAAGCGCGCGATCATCGCGGCGAATTCCGCGCGCGTGATGGGTGCGTTCGGGCGGAACGTGCCGTCGGGATAGCCGCTGATGACGCCCATCTTCGAGAGCGTGGACACCGCCGCGGCGTACCACGCAGTATCCGACACATCGCTGTAAGCGTTGTCCTTCGTCAAATTCTGCATGCGCACATCGTCCTTGAGCAGGCGGAAGAGCACGGTCGCCACCTCGGCGCGGCTGATGCTTCCGTTCGGGCGAACGGTGCCATCCTCGTAACCGAGCAAGTAGGCGTAATGATCCTCGCCGTTGAGCATTTCCGGGATGGGTGCGAGCGTCGGCTTTGTCTCGTCCGGCTTTGCCGGTGTGGACGGAGTCGAGGGACTTCTCTTGGCACTGAAGTGCGCGTAATAGGTCGTTCCCTGCCAGACGGTGCCGTCCACCCTCGTCGGAACAAACTTAAGCTCAGTCGAAAGCAGCGTGCCGTCGGCGCTGTACCAGCCATCAAACCGCGCGCCGCTCTTCGGCTGCGCGATCGAACCGTCGGACGTGCCGTTCACAGCCCCGATGGTCTCCGACCCGACAGTCACCGTGCCGAGCTCCGCGTCGCTGGACACGTAGCCGATCGTCACGCTCTGCTCCTTCCAGACGGCATAAAGGGTCGCCTCGGCATTGTCTTTCGGCTCATCGCTGGTCTGCAACAGGCTGCTGAAGCCCACCTCGGCCTTATTATCAAATTGCTTAACATTATCTGCGCTCATCGACCAGCCCATGAAGTCATATCCCTCGCGGGAATAGGTGCAGTCATTCAGCGGGAGGATCTGTCCGTGCTGGAAGATCTGATCATCCATCTTCTTCCCTGTACCACCGTTGGCTTCATAATGCAGCGTGTAGCGGTACGGACGGAAATAGGCCACATAGCTTGCGCTCACATAGCGGTCATTCTGCTTCTTCGGGACAAACGTTTCGCTGGCCTCCACATTTTCCTTTGTAAGGTCATTATACCAGCCTGTAAACACGCTGCCGTGATTCACCTTGGCTGTCGCGCCGACAATCTCACCCGTTTCAGGATTAACCTTTTCATAGATGATCTCGTTCTGCACGGCAGGGTCATTTTGCACCGCTGCTTTGCTCTTCGAATTGAGCGCAACACTGCCAAGCGAATCGGGGAAGGCTGTGTAGGTGATCGTCACATGTTCGATCTCTCTCCACTGCGCGTAGAGGATGATCGTATCTCCGTTATTGATCTGGTTTCCCTGATAGGTCGTCACATTCTCAAAGAGCGCACCGTCACGATAGATCGTTCCCGTTCCGTTGGAAAGCGTTTCCGCCCAGCCATCGAACTCATAGCCTGCCTTGCTAAAGGCATTTTTCGTCAGATTTCGCGGACTGTTGGCACCTCCGAAGATCTGATTGTCCATACTTCCCTGGCCGCCGTTCGCATCGAAACATACGGTAAACTTATTCGGTTCAAACACGGCGACATAGCGCACGGGCGTTCCGTTCTCCGTGGGCGAGTCCAGCTTCTCCTGCATCATGGTCGCGGTAACAGTCAGGATCGCATCGTTGATTGCACTCACCGACTCCAATTGCCATCACTTTTCTTTTCATACCAGCCGACAAAATGCCAACCCGCCTTTGGTTCAGCAGTGGATACAACATTGCCGCCTGTAACGGTACTGCCCGCCACTGTGAAGCTACCGCTGGGGAGGCTCACGGTGCCGCCCTCAGCCGGTGTGGCGTCGAACTCCACCGTCGCTGTGCCCACTGGCTTGTAGACGGCGTAAAGCGTCACGTGATGATTCGTCGCTTCGCTCGCTCTCAGCGTCTCATTGTCGACCACCGCGCCGGGGCCATGCGTCTGAATGGTATTCACATCTTCCACAGTCGCTGGGTCAACAATGCTCCAACCGGCAAAATAAGTATCTTTGCCATCCGCAGTCTGCGGCGCCGTACCGGTGAACTTGCGCAGCGTGATCGACGCGCCGAACGGAATACCGCTCGCTTTCACACAACCACTCTTATCCGGAAGCGCAGAATAATCATAGCTGTTATGCGGCTCAGGTTTCGTGCCGGTGCCTTTCCCAATATCATACGACACCGTATACGTATCGGGTGTAAAGCTCCACTGGCCGGTCAGCGTCACATTATTTCCCGGCATGTTGAATTCGCCGCCCGCCGCAACAGTATCTTTTGTGTCGCTGCGCTTCCAGCCGCCAAATGTCCACGTGCCCTTGAGCGTCAGATTCTGATCGACGTAAAGCTCACCCGACGTGTATGTCGGCGCTTTTGCCGCAGTGACCGGCTCCGTGTGGAAATACTGCTTCGCAGCAGCCAGTGCGGAAAGATTGCTCGGTGTCCAGATGCCGTCCTCCGCCACCTGATAGGTCAGCGTAAATCTGGTATTCGACACGAACGTCCAGTAGCCCGTCAGCGTGCGGTCCTTGCGGACATCCGCAAGATTCTCCTTGCGAATATTGCCTTTTTCATCGCGCCAGCCGGAAAACGTCCATTTGCCGTAAACCGTCACGTCATTCTCCCGCTTGGTCCCGGGAATGCTCGTTTCATTTGCCTTGTAAACCGTCGAAATAGGATAGTTATCGCCGTCCATCACGGTAGCAGCGGCAGGAAGCGTCTTTCCCGCTGCCTCCAGTTCCTTATCCGTCGGGCATTCGTTTGGGGTCTCTGTCCACTGATACGTCACCGTATGTGTGGGGGCAAAGCGGGCGTAGATCGTCTGCACGCCCTCAGCC
>OJKW01000522.1_pt1 | contig 29299 bp, 27 predicted proteins | sample 1596591 | NCBI WGS metagenome assembly OJKW01 (sample SAMEA4350166, study PRJEB24818) | metagenome | biome: human; feature: gut; material: faeces | place: Denmark | collected 2013-09
CGGTTGAACATTCGTTTTGGTCATTGTACCTCCTGTCTGTTCGATAACTCCTCGGTGAAGTTATGTAAAGCACGACACGCCGTTGCTGTTCGCACCGTCAGGTGCGAACCATGAGCAGGGTTTGGGGTGGGACCGCGTTTGCGAAGCGCAGCGGAGCAATGAAAGCCCCAGTGGGGCTTTTAAGCGGCAGCGCGGTCTGCGACAGCAGATGGAGGGGCGTTGCCCCGACAAGCGCTACCCCAACAAGATCACTTCGGAAATGCAGACGCATTGCAGAAGTGAAGTCCCGGATGGACAGAAAATTTTCAAGAATTGAAAATTTGTGGCCACGGGACGGTTCTTGCCCTCTACCGCTGCGCTCAAAACCGTTTCTGGGTAATTGTTTCCGAATTGTTAAGACGCAAAAAATAAGTAGAGGTGATTCTGCTCATGTAATGGGGTCGCCGTTTGACCTGAACGAAGTTCCTGCCCCTGTTTTGCAGCGGCGTTGTCCGGCTCGCTCACGGAAAGTGTGAGGTCATGGCACGGTATCACGTTCGGACGGCTTATGAGGGTTCAAGGTACAGTATGAAGAAAGCAGGGCGCAGTGCGGACACTGCGTCCTGCTTCTTTCAAGCGCATGGATAACACTTTGGAGTTGTACAACCAACAACTAAAAACAAATTTTGGAAGATTGAACAACTACATAAGATTTTATTTGTGAAAAAGAAAAATACCGCCCAAGCAGCGCAGCGATGGATTTTGTCGGGTGAAGTAAGCGGCAAAATTGATCGGGTGTGTTGCGGGGCGGTAAATTCTTTCGTGGACTTTCCCTCACTGAAGTGGTGGGTCTCACGGTGATAACCAACCACTTTCTGTGGCTGTGTTCAAAATGAACACGACCACATCTTGTGGATGAATTTGAACCAATCCACAAAATCAATGGGATTTACAAGAAAAATACCACGGCATGTAGAATGCGTCAAGAGGGTTTTGAAAAATTTATTGAAGTGAAGCAAGAAAAGTATGACACATCTTGTAGCTTTAGGAAAAAATACGCTATGTGAATCAGAACAAACCCCATTTTCTGTCTGCGGTAGATCTTTCTATTGCCGGCAGCAACAGGATGTTGCTTTTTTGACCATTGTCTAACAATCGATGCAAAAAATGCAGGGGAAAAACCCCTCAGATGGTTAGGCAAAACAAATTCACAAAGTAAAAATAGCACTCCCACCGGGCGTTGCCAAGCAGAAACAGACAAGTTTACAGGGACGAAATTTTTTCGATGCGGGAAACGTTTTGCCTCCTCTATGCCGCAGGGGAAGCTCCAATAACGAAATCTTTTTCAAAATCTCCGAAAATGCCTAAACTCCTTGACAGAGGAGACGGCAGGGCGTATTATTTTGACAGAAGGACCGCTGAGAAGCGGCTTTTTATAGAATGAAAAGTTAGCTTTACCTAACTCAAAACTCTGCCCTATACGAAGAAATATATCTCTTCTATTTACAGGTGGAAAATAAATAGAGAAGGAACGTATCAGGATGAAGATCTACCATTTTGGTGCAGAGGATGCCCCGGTGCTGTTGCTGCTGCCGGGCACCTGTTGCCATTGGAAAAGCAATTTCGGTGCGGTGATCCCGCTTCTGGCTGACAGCTTCCGGGTGCTGTGCGTCAGCTACGATGGCTTTGATGAGACGGAACAGACCGAATTTCCCACCATGCTGGAGGAGACCGAAAAGATCGAGGCCTACCTCAAGACCCACTGCGGCGGTCACATCCGGGCAGCCTACGGCTGTTCTCTGGGCGGTTCCTTCGTGGGGCTGCTGGCGGCACGGCAGAACATCCACATGGACTGTGGCATTCTGGGCAGCTCCGATCTGGATCAGGCATCGCCGCTGACGGCAAGCTTGCAGACGGATTTTCTGTTGCCATTGATCTACCCTGTGGTGCGGAACGGAAAGTTCAAGGCAAAATTTCTCCAAAAGCGTCTGGATAAGCGTGCCAGAGAGTCGGGGGATTATGTCAAAGCCTTTCTGAAAATGTTCGGTGAGGCCCGCCCTTATGTGACCATGCAGAGCTGTAAAAATCAGTTCTACTCCGATCTTATCACTCCGCTGCCGGATAAGATCCATGTGCCCGGTACCGAGATCCATATTTTTTACGCCCTGAAAATGGGCGCAAAATATCGTGCCCGGTATCAGCAGCATTTTGCACATCCTGTTCTCCATGAGCAGAACTTGCAACACGAGGAATTGCTGGCCTGTCACCCGGAGCAGTGGGCGCATCTGGTAAAAAGTATTGCATTGTGAACGATAAAACGTATCTGGAGCAAGCAGGATTTTGTAAGATCCAGAACCACAAAAATAAAAAGGGCTGGCTGTGCATCGCAGCACAGAAATGAGGTGCGATTATGTCAAAAAAGGCAACGGAATTCCAAAGAAAAGCAATGAGCCGGATGTACCGGGGCAAGGAGATCTTTAAGCCTTTGAACACCGGCTGGATCGACGAGAATGTTGCCTGCGTGCGCGAATGGGTGGCGAACATCTTCTTCTACCGCAAAGGCGATACGACCATTATGGTCGATGCGGGATATAACTACGACCGCCTTGCCGAAAAAATGAGCTGGCTTGGAATTGATCCGAAGTCGATACACCATATCCTTATCACCCATCAGGACACCGACCATGTGGGTGCGGTGGAAGCAGACAGTCCGGGGCTGTTCCGAAATGCGAAGCTGTACATCGGCGAGATCGAGAACCGGTATCTCACCGGCGAGGTGCGGCGAAAAGTCATCTATCATCTCTATAAATTGCCGCAGGTCACGATCAACAACGAAAAGGTACTGCTGCACGATGGGCAGGTACTTAACATTGACGGCGTCAGGATCGAGTGTTTTCTGGTTCCCGGTCATACATGGGGACATATGGTCTACCTCATTGACGATAAGTACCTTTTTACCGGCGACACGCTGTGGTTTGGCGCGGACGGCGGCTACAGCTTCATTTCCTCGCTGGCGGAGGACAATAAGCTGGCTGTGCAGTCACTGGCGGAGCTGGAGCGGAAACTGCGCGCACGTGGGCTGCATCCATATTTCATCACCGGTCACACGGGATGGACGGACAATTTTGCCTTTGCGTTTGCCCACAAAGACAAGAGCTGTTCACCATTCAAAAAGCGAGTACACGACCCATCGGCACCCTATGATGCCTACGACGAATCGGACGACACCGAAGAAAATGCAAAGAGCGGTTTTCTGAAAGGCGTGGGAAGATGAAGGACAGCGAATTACAAATTGACCGTAACTGCCATGTGCTATATTCCAAACCCTGCAAAAAGGAAATTCTGGCGAAAATCACTCTGCACTATCCGGAGGTGGAGCGTGAGGCGGTCTGGGAGCAGGTGCAGCTGAGATACGCAGAGCTTCTTTCCAAGTGGCGCACCGACCTCGGCGGTAAAAAGAATTTTCACAACGGCGTAGGCGGCACCTATGACTGCATCGCCATCATGTGCTTTTACGATGTGTGCCGGGATGTGGTCACATTCCGCGAAATGGAAGAGATCGAAGAAAATCTGATCCTGCCGTCCTTCCGGAAGCTGCGCTTTGTTGACATCAATAAGCCGTTCTGGAAAAAGCTGATGTACCGGGCATTCACCACCGCCCAAAAGCGCTGTGACGCATGGCACGATTACGAGATGGATGTTACGCCTTACGAAAACAGCAAGCCCATCTATTATGAATTTACGGCGTGTCCGGCGGCGGAATTTGCCAAGCGGTTCGGATTTGCGGACATTATGCCCGCCCTGTGCAATGTGGATTTTGCAGCGATGGAGCTGCTTCACGCAAGGCTGGTGCGGACGACCACCTGCGTGGACGGCTGCCGATGCGACTATACCATCTGCGGCGATAAGGATCCATACGTAAAGGAACATCCCGAATACCGGGATGAAAACGGATACAGGAGGAATAAGTAATGCTTTTACAGGTGATTCTGGAAGGTCTTGGGTTGGGGGCTTTGCTGGCTCTTGTCTGTGCTGTGGGCATCCGCAAGGGGGCTGTTGGGATGGTGCATCTCTACAGCCCGGCAGTGCAGCAGCGGTGCGTGAAGCTGGGACTTACGACACACGAGAAAATCAAGCGCAATTCTCAACTTTTCAAAGCTGTTTGCATTCCCGGCTATATTGGTTATGTGCTGGTCTGTGTCTATGGGATAAACGGTGCGAAAGGCTTTGCGGCGGGCTTCTGGCAGCTGCTTGTCATCTTGTCCGTTATGAATCTCATTGACCGCTTTTTGATCGATGGCTACTGGGTGGGGCACACGAACGCATGGACGATTCCCGGAACAGAAGATCTGAAGCCCTACATTACTGCAAAAGACAAGCAGAAAAAGTGGCTTTTCGGCACGGTGGGTATGGCAGGTATAGCAGCGGTGCTGGCGGTCCTTATGACGGCTTTTATTCACTGAGGAAAGGGGAGACAATGAAGTTTAAGACATTGGGAAATCGGAATGCTCCCGCTGTTTTGTTTTTTCATGCAAGGGTCGGTGACGGCATGATGAAAATGCAGATCGTGAAGATCGGATTTGGAGGCAAGCAATGAAAATGAGCAAAGAAAAACGAGCACTCATCGCAGGTATGATTGGGTGCCTTTTATATGTGATCGGCGACTTTTTGTTTGCGGCGACCGGGAAAAGCCAAAGCACAGAATCCATTGGGCTGATGGTCAAGGTCGCCTATCTTGATATGGCAACATGGCGCATGGTGGTCAGCATCATCTGCGGTGTTCTCGGAACGGCACTCTATTACATCGGTTTTCACCAGATGTGGAAGCTTTTGAAGCAGCGCCTCACCCAACCGAAGCAGCAGAAATGGGTCAAGCTGTTTCAAATCGCCTATCTCACCGGCACGGTCTGCTGGGGCTATGTTCATGCTATGTTCATGAATGTGGCGCTGATCTTCAAGTTTACCTTTGAGAAATACGGCGATATGCAGGCGGCAGCTGAAATTGCCAACAAGGTGTTTTACTGCAACGCCGCGCCACTGCTGGCAGCATATATCCTGTGTGATGTACTTCTTTCCGTCGTGATGCTCGTTATGATCTGGAAAAGGATGCTCCCACTGAAAAACACAGCACAGCGGATATTGGCATCCTTCTGCAATCCCATCGTTTTTACGGGGATTGTGGGAAATCTCTTCACGCTTCTGCCGTGGCCGCTGGATCAGATCGATCACGGCACGGAATCCGCCGGACACCTGCTGGTTTTGGTATTGGGGCTGGTTTTGCTTCGGGAGAAGGCAAAATGCGGAGAATGTAAGGAGACTGTGCAATGAAATACATAGGTATGCCCATGGGAATGTGGGTGCTGTTTGCGGGCTCCTTTCAAAAGCAGCTGACCGCTGTGCTGGGCTATGATGTGGCCACCGCAAGAGCCATCACGAAAAAGGCAAAGCCGCAATACCGGCAGATCATCCGCAGGCTACCGGAGTTTGAAAAAGCGGACCGCTTCAAGATGAACATCGTCAACTGCGCAATGCTCGGCGCGTTCATCCTCTCCATGCCGCAACGTCCGGAGGTGGACAGGCTGACGGATTACTACGCAAAGTCCATGATGACAAAGCCCATGCAGTGGTTCTGCCGCAAGAGCGGAAAAAGCAAGTTTACCCCAAAGGATATTGCCGCCATGAAGGCCACCGCTGCTCTGAAAGCCGCCGACCGCAACCCCTACTCGTGGAACATGGAATTTTACGAATACCCTGACGGCAGCGGCTATGAAGGACGCTTTACCAAGTGCGGCATCTGTGTGCTGATGAAGGAACTGGGTCTGTACGATCTGACCCCTGCCCTGTGCCATCTGGACTACACCATGAGCGAAGCGGGCGCTGCGACGAACTTTGTGCGGCAGTACACTCTCGCCTCCGGCGGCCCATACTGCGACTGCGGGTATAAAAAGAAGGGCTTCGTGAAAGCTGGAACGGAGGCAGGACGATGAAGGAAACCTATCTCTCCCGTGATTTCCGGGAGACTGTGGCACTGCGCTTTCCCGCGCGGGCAAAGGAACTGAACACCGCTTTCGATATACGCCTGAGTGCGTTGCTGGCTGAAAATGCGGGTGCAAGCAAGGAAAAGCAATATCACCTCAAGCGGCAGATATTGCCGGGCATTTCGGCCTACGAGACCTTGCAGCGGGTCATGCCGAAAGAGGAGGCACTGCAAACCGTTCACGGCTATGTGGAGCACTTGGCGAGAACGAGCCACAAACAGCTTGCCGCCCTGCTGCACATACCGGGGCTTTACCGCCTTGTTCCCGGCGTTTTCGTCAAATCCACCCGGAGCGTTTTTGGCCCGGCGGCGGGCTTTGCCCCAAAAGAACTGCAGACCGGTAACGGCGTCTGGCGTGTGGATATGATGAAGTGTCCCTATCACGACACCTGCGCAGAATACGGCTGCCCGGAGCTGTGCCGTTGCTTTTGCGACAGTGATGACATCAGCTATACCGGGCTGCATCCGAAGCTGATCTGGGAGAGAAGCATGACGCTGGGGCGCGGAAATGACCGCTGCGATTTTTGCATGAAGGTCCGATAATAGCGGGGGGCAGATTGGCATGGAGATCAAACGATTCGGCAATATAGAGGGAAAGACCATGATGCTGCTGCACGGAAATCTTATGTGCTGGCAGCAGTTTGAGGATTTGATCCCGCTGCTGGAAAGGAAATTCTGCGTGTATGCCGTCAGCTTCGACGGCTTTGATGGAACCGGTGAAACGACCTACACGACTGCCCGGGATCAGGCGGACAAGTTGGCCGCTTATATTGAAAAAGAGCTTGACGGACAGTTGGATCTGCTTTTTGCAGAGTCGCTGGGCTGCGGACCGGCTGTTTTTCTGAAGGCTTTCCCAACCGTTCAGATCGATCGGATGATCCTCAGCGGGCCGGAGTATCTGGATTTCGGAGTGCTGAATCGACTGATTTTGAAGGTCATGCCGCAAAAGCAATATCGAACGGCACACGAAAAGTACATGCCTGCATGGGCGCTGCGCTTTATGGGGCAGACGGAGCAGGGAATGCAGACTATGCTCCGCCGTATCCCGGATCATATCAGCTTGGAATCCGTCCGGGCCACTTGGGAGGCAGGGCTTTATCTCTATCGGACGGACTTTCTGGTACAGCCCGATGCAAAGGTCGCCTGCTGGTACGGAGAAAAAGAAGGGCATATGAAAAAGGCCATCCAGCGACTGCGGAAGGCATATCCGGGTCTGATGGTCCGCTGTTTCCCCGGTTTCGGCCATGGCGATATCATCAATCATCCGGCACTGCTTGTGTCGGAGATGGAGCACTTTTGGCTATTATGATTACGAACAGGAAGCGAAGAAAATGAAGAAAGAAGAAACAAAGCAGTTTATCCGCTGGTGCATCGCGGCTGCGGTGTATGAGAAAAAGCACTCTGCGCACCTCGCAGGCTGACGGCGATTGCTGAATTGTCTGTGTTTTTTGCAGAAAGTGCATCCATAGCTTCCGGTGTGTATATATGCTGAAGGATTACCCGCCTTTCCAAGCAAATGATTTTGAATATCTGCGGGGGAGGATACTGATCCTCCTCCCGGAAAATGACATTTTCAAAAAGGAAGATCAGAAACGGTTCGCAGATCTGTTCCGGAAACTGGATGCGGAGATTCACAATGTTCCGGGCGGTCATGTGAGCTTCATTGTTCAGGCGGAACGGTATCTTGATTTGATGGAAACATTTTTGCAGAGAAATGGAATTTGACAGTTCACGTCTGCGAATCAGTAAGAAAAATCGAATCTTCAGGAAAAGAGAATGGCTATGTATAAATCACTTTTTGATCTTTCCCCGGAGCAAACTGCTTCCACGGCGATGCCCCGCACCGTCGTGTTCTCCAACGGAACGGGGAGCGGGAGTATGACCATCTGTCCACTGTTTTCGGGGGCAGAACTGTACTACAACGATATGCATCTTGTTTCCTTTGACGAGACTCCCGCACCAGCGCGGAATGTGATCGAGATCAACCACTGCCGCGTGGGCCGCTACGAGTGCAGTTTTGGAGAAAATAGCTGCTGCTATCTGGCGGCAGGGGACTTTGCCGTCTGTGCAGCGGCGCGCAAAAAGTCGTCCTCCTGCTTCCCATTGCGGCACTATCACGGCATTACCATTCTGCTGGATCTGGATGCGATCTCGCCGGAAATGCGGAAACAAATGGAATGGTACGGCGTAGACCTTGATGTCATACGGCGGTACATCTGCACGGAAAACCGCTGCTGTATCCTGCGGTCAGAACCGACCATTGCCCATATTTTTTCAGAGCTTTACACAGCGCATTCTGTGCCGGACACCGGCTATCTTCGGCTGAAAGTGCTGGAGTTGCTGCATATTCTGACCCGGCTGAAAAACAGGGAAGATGTGCAGCAGACAGAGTATTTCAATCAGCATCAGGTGGAGTGTGTGAAGCAGGCTGCGGCTCTTCTCACGCAGGAGCTGACAGTTCGCCGTACAATCGAACAGCTTGCACAGGAGGTCGGCCTTTCGCCTACGGCATTAAAAAGCTGTTTCAAAGGCATTTACGGAAGCTCGGTCTATGCGTATCAGAAAGAGTACCGGCTGCAGCTGGCACAGAAGCTACTACTCGAAACCGATTGCACGGTTGCTGAAATCGCCCATCGGGTCGGGTACGAAAATCCGAATAAGTTTTCTTCTGCATTTCGGGAAGCAGCCGGCATGACGCCTACGGAGTATCGGAAGATGCGTCCGATTGGATAGATTCTGTCGATTTGGTTCTTGCGCAGAAAGTCCGGTTCCAGTAAAATCAGTATCGCGATTAGTTGAAACTAACGCCGATATTCTGATTTTGTGGAGGAAATTGATAATGCGTTTGATGAAAAGAATTCTGAGTGCAGCTACTGTGCTAGCTCTGTCTGCTTCTCTTCTGGTTGGCTGCAGCAGCGGCACGGCGAGCTCTGTTCCCGTTTCTGCAAGTTCTGCCGCAGAAAGCACTGTTTCTTCCGTAGAAGAGACCGCCTCTTCTGCTGTGGATGAAAACGAAGCTGCCGCTGCACAGTTGCTGAACGACCTAACGGGCAGCTATCAGGAACTGTGGCCGGTGATTCTGGCGGACGAATATAAGCAGACATGGCTGGATGATTGTACCGTCCTTGTGGGAGAGGAAAATGCGGAAGCTGCCTTTGAAAAGCTCTCTTCAATGGTTACGAGCGATGTCTACGGCGAGGATGCCGTCGAGGCCTATGCCAACGGCGGCGGAGCCTATTTCTGCGGCTTTACCAATAGCCTTGCGACCTTGACCTTCGATGGTGAAACTTCTACCATTTCCGGCACCGATAAGGACGGCAATGTGCTGTTCTCCCATACCTATCACTATATTGGCATGGAGCCTGTGCGTGGGCTGTATGAGTTTCAAAGCGATGATGCCGATTCCGGCGAGTTCACCTACTTCTTCCTTGCGCCGGACACCAGTGCGGAAACTTACCATATTGAGTTTCGCTATGGTTCGGATGCAGAAGCTCTGAGCCAGTACGATACAGGCGAATATGCTTACTGGCTGGCCTCCGGCATTTCCACCGACTGTGACCAGACGATGATCGACAACTGCATTGAGCTGTTCTGCACCGAAAATCTGGCGGGTTAAAACGCAGAATGTGCTGTGGAGTTGAAATACCACAGCACATTTTTGCCGCAATCTGATTTGAAGGAGGTCTTTCCGTGAAAAAACAGTCCGATCTTTCCCGGCTGATGGGCTACGCCGGGAACTACCGATATTTCACCTACGCTTCGTGGGTGCTGTCTGCGGTCAGTGCGCTGGTGGCGCTGGTGCCTTTTGTGTACATCTGGAAGATCCTGCGGGATGTGCTGAACGCCGCGCCAAACTATGCGCAGGCGGTGAACATCCCCCATTACGGCTGGATGGCAGTGTTGTTTGCGGTGCTGTCCTACCTCATTTACATTGCGGCGCTGATGTGCTCCCATCTGTCGGCGTTCCGGGTGGCGACCAATCTGCGGCTGGCGGTGTCGGAACATTTGGCGGTGCTGCCGCTGGGCTTTTCCGAGAACTTCGGCAGCGGCAAGCTGCGTAAGATCATCCATGAGAGCACCGGATCCGCCGAGACTTATCTTGCCCACCAGCTGCCCGACCAGTACAACGCCATCGCCACCCCGGTGGGGCTGTTGGTTTTGCTGCTGGCGTTCGACTGGCGGCTGGGTCTGCTGAGCCTTGCGCCGGTGGTGTTGGCTTTTCTCATTATGGCGACCATGACCGGCAAGCGGATGGCTGAAAAAATGCGGCAGTACGGCAACGCCTTGGAGGCTATGTCCAATGAGGCCGTGGAGTACGTCCGGGGTATCCCGGTGGTCAAGACCTTCGGGCAGTCGGTGTTTTCCTTCAAAAAGTTCAAGGCTGCCATTGATGAGTACGAAAAGTGGGTCGTCTCCTACACCAAAGATCTGCGACTGCCCATGATGTTCTATACCGCCGCCGTCAACGGAGTGTTCGCCTTTTTGATCGCGGGCGGGCTGCTGTTCACGACCCACGGCGTCACCCCGGAGTTTCTGCTGAACCTGCTGTTCTATATCATCATCACGCCGGTGATCTCCCTGACCCTGACCCGTATAATGTACATGAGTGAGAACAAGATGGTGGTGGCGGATGCGCTGGCACGCATCGACTCGGTGCTGGAGGCGGCACCCATGCAGGTGCAGGCTGTTCCGCAGTACCCGAAGGATTCCTCTGTCACGTTGCGGAATGTGCATTTCAGCTACGACGGAAAAACCGAGGTCATCAAGGGCGTTTCGCTGGAGATTCAGCCGGGACAGACGGTAGCCTTTGTAGGCCCCTCCGGCGGCGGCAAATCCACGCTGGCAAACCTTGTCTGCCGGTTCTTTGATGTGCAGAGCGGCAGCGTCCGGGTGGGAGAAGCGGATGTGCGGGACATCCCCAAGGAAGAGTTGATGGACACCATCTCCTTTGTATTCCAGAACAGCCGCCTGCTCAAGGGTAGCATTCTGGACAACGTCCGTCTGGGTAGGCCGCAGGCCACCGAAGCCGAGGTGCTGGCGGCGCTGAAAGCTGCACAGTGCATGGATATCGTGGAGAAGTTCCCGGCGGGCATCCACACGGTCATCGGCACCAAGGGCGTGTATCTTTCCGGTGGCGAGCAGCAGCGCATTGCCATTGCCCGCGCCATGCTGAAAAATGTGCCCATCCTGATTCTGGACGAGGCCACCGCCTTTGCCGACCCGGACAATGAAGCAAAGGTGCAGGCAGCCTTTGCCCAGCTTGCCAAGGGCAAAACGGTGCTGATGATCGCGCACCGCCTGTCCACAGTCGCCAACGCCGACTGCATCTATGTGGTGCAGGATGGGCAGATTGTGGAATCCGGCACAAAGGACGAACTGTGTGCGCAGAACGGTCTGTTTGCCCGGATGTGGCAGGAGTATCAGGCGTCGGTGCAGTGGAAGGTCGCAAAGGAGGGGTAAGGAATGATCGAAAAAATTCAACACGCCACAGCCAGCTCCCCGGAGGGCGCAAAGGGGCTTGTAAAGGGCGTTCTGGCCTGTGCGTTCCAGAACATGGCGTTCATGCTGCCTACCGGGCTGCTGTATCTTCTGGTAAAAGACCTGCTGGCAGGCTCTACGAGCGGGAGAAGCACCTTTTATCTGGTGGGATGCGTTGCCTGCTTTGTGCTGATTTTGCTGACCACATGGTTCCAGTACAACGGAACCTATTTTACGACCTATAAAGAAAGCGGTATCCGCCGTCTGGCTCTCGCAGAACGTCTGCGTAAGCTGCCGCTGTCTTTCTTTGGCAAACGAGATCTGGCCGATCTGACCAGTACCATCATGTCGGACTGTGAGGTTTTGGAAAAGACCTGCTCTCACTTTATTCCCGGCCTGTTCGGTTCCTTGATCTCCACCGTGATCATTGCGCTGAGCCTGTTTGCGTTCGACTGGCGGATGGCACTGGCAGCTCTGTGGGTCATCCCGGTGTCCATCGCCATCGTGCTTGGCAGCTATCGGGTGCAAGATCGCATTCAGGCCAGAACGATGGCGGTCAAGATGGATTGCGCCGATGGAATCCAAGAGTACATTGAAACGCTCCGGGATCTGAAAGCGAGCAATGCGGAACAAGGCTATCTTTCCGGCCTTTCCAAAAAGATTCGTGCGGTGGAAAAACAATCCGTTGCGGCAGAACTGGAAACCGCCCTGTTTGTATCTTCGGCAAGCATGGTTCTGAAACTTGGCATTTCTTCGGTTGCGCTGACTGGATCGGTCTTGCTGGTCAATGGCAGCATTGATGTACTAACGCTGTTTCTTTTCCTGATGGCAGCTTCCCGGATGTACGATCCTATGCAGGGCGCTTTGCAGAATCTGGCAGCCGTCATTGCCATGCGCACCAACGTGGGCCGGATGAATGAGATTCTGGAATACCCAGTCCAGACCGGCAGCGAAACGATGACCAATTAGGGCTGCGACATCGTGTTTGATCATGTGGGTTTTGCCTACAACTCCGGTGAGACAGTGCTGAAAGACGTTTCCTTTACGGCAAAGCAAGGCGAGGTCACTGCACTGGTCGGACCCTCTGGCGGCGGTAAAACTACCGTTTCCCGTCTGGCCGCTCGATTCTGGGACAATCAGAAGGGCTGTATTACCGTGGGCGGCATGGATATTTCCAAAATTGACCCGGAAAAGCTCATGAGCCTGTATTCCATCGTTTTTCAGGATGTGACGCTGTTTGACAACACGATTCTCGAAAACATCCGTCTGGGCCGCAAAGGTGCAACGGACGAAGAGGTTCTGGCGGCGGCAAAACTGGCAAACTGTGATGAATTTGTCGAAAAGCTGCCGGACAAGTGGAACAGCAACATCGGTGAGAACGGCTGTGCTCTTTCCGGCGGCGAGCGTCAGCGCATTTCCATCGCCCGCGCCTTCCTGAAGGATGCGCCCATCATCCTGCTGGATGAGGCCACCGCAAGTCTGGATGTTGAGAACGAAACGGCGATTCAGGAGGCTCTGTCCCGCCTCATCAAAAACAAGACCGTTCTCATCATCGCTCACCGGATGCGTACCGTGGCAGGTGCAGACAAGGTTGTTGTGCTGAAGGATGGCATCGTAGCGGAGCAAGGCAGACCGGATGAGCTTTATGCTCGGAACGGATTGTATGCGCACATGGTTGATTTGCAATCAGCAAGTCAGAATTGGACGATTTAAAGCTATAATAAGAGAAAGCTGTTTCAAAAGGATGCTCTGTCATGGGATGGAACATCCTTTTTGAATACCGTTCAGCCGAAATTTGTACAGGAGTACATCATAAAAATGACAATCAGGAGAAATGACATTTTATAAGCCTATTGCAATAGGATGAAAAGTGTGGTATATATTATACGAAATATTTCCTCGAAATAAACACTCCACCGTCCATTGATGTATAAAAGAGAGGTGCTTGCCATGACCGCCGTGATCTATGCCCGCTATTCTACTGATAGTCAGCGCGAAGAATCCATTGAAGGTCAGATCCGGGAATGCACCGCCTATGCGGAAAAGAACGGCTTCACGGTGGTGAAGCATTACATTGACCGTGCCATCTCCGCTAAGACCGATAACCGCCCGCAGTTCTAGCAGATGATCAAGGACAGTGAGCGTGGCATCTTTGACGTCATCATTGTCTGGAAGCTCGACCGCTTTGCCCGAAACCGCTACGACAGTGCCCGGTACAAGACTCAGCTGAAGCGAAACGGTGTGAAACTGGTATCGGCAACGGAAGTCATTTCGGCTGGCCCGGAAGGTATCATTCTGGAATCGGTGCTGGAAGGCTACGCCGAATACTACTCGGCTGACCTGTCCGAAAAGGTCGTGCGCGGCATGACCGAGAACGCTCTCAAGGGCATTTATAATGGCGGCACGATTCCGTTCGGCTACATGATCGATGAGACCCGGCATTACCAGCCCGACCCGTTGTTGGCTCCATATGTGGAGCAGACGTTCCAGAAGTATGCGGACGGTGCGACCATGACTGACCTGCGGGATTGGTTAAAGGCGCACAACATTAAAAATTCGATGGGCGGGGAGATGTCCTACAACACGATTCAGCGGATGCTGAGTAATCGCCGGTACATCGGCGAATTGCGCTTGCGGGATGTGGTACAGCCCAATGCGATCCCGGCATTGGTGTCAGGTGAACTTGTCGGGGTAAGGCCCCTCCATCTTGCTACGCAAGACCGTTCTGTCGCTTAAAAGCCCCACTGGGGCTTTCATTGCTGCACTGCGCTCCGCAAACGCGAACCTGTTCAACAAGGTGCAGGAAAAGCTGGCGAAAAATAAAAAGGCCCCTGCCCGTCATAAGGCAGAGGAAAGCTATCTGCTCACCACCAAGCTGTACTGCGGTAAGTGCGGAGCGCTGATGTTCGGCGAAAGCGGTGTCAGCCACACCGGGAAGATGTACACCTATTATAAGTGTGCTTCTGCCAAGAAGAAAAAGACCTGCGATAAAAAGGCCGTGCGGAAACAGTGGCTGGAAGATCTGGTGGTCAACGAAACCATGAAGCTGGTGGAAGATGACGCTTCCATGAATGCCATCATTGCCAAAGTCATGGAATTGCAAAATCAGGAAAGCACGGATTTGCCCATCTATGAAAAGCAGTTGAAAGAAACGGAAGGCGGCATCACCAATATGCTGAATGCCATCCAGATGGGCATTCTGACCAGCTCCACCAAGGAGCGGCTGGAAGCTCTGGAAGATCAGCGGAAGGAACTGCAAGCCCGCATTGCAGAGGAACGGCTGGCAAAACCGAAAATGAAAGAAGAATTCGTCCGGTTCTGGCTGCTCCGTTTCCGTAAGCTGGATATGACCCAGCCGGAGCAGCGGATGGCACTGGTGGATACCTTCATCAATGCCATCTATCTCTATGATGATAAGGTGCTTATTACCTTTAACTATAAGGAAGGTACAGAAACGGTCGCTTTCGGGGAAGCCGTGAAAGCGGAGAAAAGTTCGGATATGAGTGCGCGAGGCACACCAGATATTGAACGTCAAATCGAAAGATTTGGCGTTCTTTTTTGTTATGTAACCCCGAAAAATCGGGGTCTGCACGGTCAATGCACGGTTGGTGTTTTCAGAGGAATCCTCTGCATGGGCTGGAATTACTTTGAAATGCGTGGTAAATTTTGCATCAAGTCAACAGAGCCAGACGGAGCTGCGCCTTTACTTCGGGGTCTGCATTCTTCAGCAGTTCCAGCAGAGCAGTCATAGCGAATGTGTCTGTCTATACAAACACCATTTGCGTTGCAAAACGCTTGTTGGGAACACACAAACCCGTGAACTGCATCCGGTGGATGCAGGGGATGCGCTCTTGCAGCCCTCACCCCAGCTTCTCCCACAGTGCATTCAATGCGGCAGCAGTATCCGCATCCATGCCATCGTTCAGGCGGCGGGCGGGGTACCAGAGGGTAGAACTTTCTCTTTGCGCATCGGCAAGGGGTGTTGGGGCTTTCCGTCTGCACTCGGACGGCCGAAGTCGTAGATGCGGTAGGAACTGCCTGCGGCGGTTGCTCTACGGAGCGTGCCTGTGGCCGCGGTGCAGAAATGTAATAACTCGATATAACACTTTCGCCTCTGTAATCTGCAAAGTGCAGTGGGCTCTTCGAAGTGAAAATGCGCTTTTTACGGGCGGCTGGATTGGAAAAAACTATTGTTATTTTTGGCGAAGAGTGATATTATCACTACCATGGAAGAGTGTTTCTATTAAAGAAAAAATACGCGCCGCCAGCCATTGAAAAGAGGCCGGACGGGCAGCAACGGTAAATGCAATGGAGATTTTACTCACAGGTTTTACAGCATTCCTGACGGAGGAGTGGATCGAGACGGCATTCCCGGATGATCATGTGCTGACCACCCACACAAAAGAGGAAGCGCTGCTGGACACCCGGATCAAGACGGTGATGCTGGAAAGCAAGCAGCTGTTGGATCAGCTTGCAGAAACCTACCAGTTTGACCGGGTTGTCTATTTTTCTGAATATCTGCTGCCACACGGGAATCAGGAAGGTGAACTGGACCGTCTGCGCCGGGTGCTGCAATCCTGCCGCGAGCGGGAGGTGGAGCTGTTGTACCTCTCAGGGCCGGAGGCAGCATTGACGCCGTCTTCCGGCAAAACGCTGCTGGCCAATGCGGCAGAGGAACTTTGCTTCCATTACGCTAAAACCAGCAAACTTCAGGTCAAGGTGTTCCGCCTGCCCTATCTGTATGCCGTCTCGGCCAGCGGTGCGGAGCAGTTTGCACGGCTGTTCGAGCAGATATCTGCCGGTACGGTTCAAATGGATGAACAGGCCGCGCAGCCGCTGCTGGCGCTCTGTGCAGAAGAACTGGCTGATCTCGTTGCCCGGGTGTTCGATACATGGACGCCGAAGCCGGAGCGATTTACGCTACCGGATGTTTTTGGGAATACGCAGGAGCAACTGGGCGAGGTGCTGCAAAAGCTGCAGCCCGGGCTGAAGGTGCTGTACGGCACCGATACCATCCAGACCTATCCCGCAGCGGATAATACTGTCCGTCGCAGGTACGGCTGGTTCCAGCGGTACAACATTCTGGATGATCTGCCCGCGATCTATAATGTGTGGTGTGCCCAGCAGACAGAGAAAAAAAGCTTTGCACGCAAAACGGTGGATAAGATCCGCCAGAGCCCGCGTCTGCTGCGGCTGGTAGAGATCGCTGCCGCGTGGTTGGTCACGGAGCTGCTGGTGCGTATTACAGGCACGGACGCGCAGTTCCAGATGATCGATTTCCGGCTTATGTTCGTCGTGCTGATCGGCACAGTCTACGGCCTCAATGCAGGTGTGCTGTCTGCTGTGTTGGCATCTGTTTCTCTGGCAGCGGGCTACCTGCGGCAGGGCGCTACCCTGATGCTGCTGTTTTATGCACCTGCGAACTGGTTGGCGTTCATTGTATATTTTGTGGTGGGAGCGTCCTGCGGGTATGTGCAACTGCGTAATACAGAGACCGCCCGTTTCGTGCAGGAAGAAAACAAGCTGCTGTGTAAGCGGCTTGAATTTACCCGGAAACTGTATCAGGATACGTTGGAGGATAAACAGATGTTCCGCCGCCAGATCCTTGGCCGCCGGGACAGTTTTGGCAAGATCTATGCTGTGACCCAGCAGCTGGATATGCTGCAGCCGCAGGAGATCTATCGCAAGACGGTGCAGATCATGGAGGATGTGCTGGAAAATCACAGTCTCACCATCTACCGGATGGAAAAAAACCATGGGTTTGCCCGCCTTACAGCCGCCAGTGCCGGAATGACGCCGGAGCCGGCGCACTCGCTGGAGGTGGAGCAGTGGTTGGATGTGATCCGTGCCATTGAACAGGAGGGGCTGTGGGTGAATCGCGGCTTCCTCCCCGGACATCCGATGTATGCTGCAGGTGTGCGGCAGAACGGCAGCCTTGTGGTACTGATCTGCCTGTATACGGCCAACGAAGAGCAGATGACCCTGTATTACCAGAACCTGTTCCGCATCCTCTGCGGACTGGTGGAAACAGCACTGGTGCGCGCCTTTGCGTACGAGAGTGCTGTGCGGGAAAACTGGTATCTGCCCGGTACCTGCCTGCTGCGTCCGGCTGTGTTTGCGGAGCAACTGGCTACAGCCTGTACCCTGCAGGAAGAAAAAATGGCGCACCATCTGCTGCTGCGGGTGACGGGTGAGTTTAAAGACCGGGCCGAATTCAACGACCGGGTGGGGCGCTCCATCCGCAGTACCGATGCGGCAGGCGTTGGAACAGACAACACCGTCTACCTGCTGATGAATCAGGCCGATGAAGAAGATCTGCCGCTGCTGACCCGGCGCTTGGGTGAAAAAGGGCTTCATGTCACTGCGGTGCCGCTGGATGAGCAGCTGCGGCTGATCAAGACTGCAAAACAGGAGGCACCGCATGTGTAACGGGTTCTGGCTTGGCCTTGTGCTGCTGACGGTGCATCTGGTTGTATGCGGGGGCCTTTGGCTGCTGGCCCGGGCACGGACACTGGAGGTGGAGGGATATTTTGTTCCGGTGATGCTTCTGGTGCCGCTGTGGGGGCCCCTGTGTGTGCTGTTACTCCACACGTCCAATCGCCTTACAGGCGAGTGCTCGCGAGAACAGATGCTTGAAAAGCTGCGCATCAACGAAGAAATACATAAAAGTATCCTTGTGGCAGATGACGAGGGTAAGGAGGCGGTTGTTCCGCTGGAGGAAGCCTTGCTGGTAAACAGCCCTGCACAGAAGCGGAAGCTCATCCTCTCGGTGCTGACGGATGATCCCGCAGGCTATTACGACCTGCTTCAGCAGGCCCGCATGGATAGCGACAGCGAGGTGGTACATTACGCTTCCACGGCGCTGTCGCAGATCACCAAGGAGGCAGATTTGAAATTACAAAAACAGGAGCAGCGGTATGCCGCTGCCCCAGACGATGCCGCCGTGCGGGAAGAATACTGCGATTATCTGGAAAGCTATTTGGAAAGCGGCTTTGTGCAGGGCAAAGCGGCGGAGATCCAGTATCATCAGCTGGAGCAGCTGCTGAAAAAACGGATGGAAAATCTCGGTGGACGCCGCAGCTGTACGCTGGAATGCAAGCTGGCAGATGTGCAGCTCAGTCTTGCGGAGTATGACCGCGCAGAAAAAACGCTGGAAGACCTTACGGCGCGCTGGCCCCGGCGCGAGGCGCCGTGGGTGCTCCGCCTACGGCTGGCAGCAGCGCTGCGTGATGGGGCGGCTATCCAAAAAACGCTGCGTCAAATCGATGAAAAGGAGGTCTACCTCAGTGCAAAGGGCCGCGAAGTCGTGCGGTTCTGGCAGGGAAAACAGCAATGATAAAGGAAATCTTTTCCCGGCTGCGTGCATTCCGCTGGCAAAAGCTGCTGATCATCTGGGCGGTGTTCGTGGCGATGGCCGCTATCCTGTTTGCGGAGCGCAGCGGTATTCGATACGATGCAACGAAATTTAAGATCAATTATCTCCCCCGGACAGAGGCAAAGCCTGCACAGATCGCCATGTTCGGCCAGCCTGTCACCTGCCTGTTGCTCTACGATTCCGGGCAGGAAGGCACAAACAATGCCAAAGAGCAGTTTGATCAGATTTTGCTGGATATGAAAGTAAGCACACAGGCTGTGGATGTGCACACAACGTCTCTTACGGACATCCCGGAGTTTGACCGGTATAAAACCGTTGTGGTCCTCATCAGTGATCTGGATGTGTTAGGCAAACGCCTGATCGACCTGATGAACTGGGTGCAGGACGGCGGCAGTGTTCTGTTTGCCATGACGCCCCAGAAAACAACCTATTTTGACGTAATCTCACCCGAACTCGGTGTCCTGTCCTCTTCATGGGAGTGTAAGACCGCAGAAAGCATCGTTCCCACAGAGGAGTTTATGCTGGGCGGCGGGCAGCGGTATGAGCTCAGCGACCCATTTGAATCCTCTCTCAGTGTCAGTCTCCGGGAGGAAGCCACGGTCTATGCCAGCACAGGGGACGAAGGCGTTCCGCTGGTATGGGGCACAAAGTCTGGTGCCGGCAGGGTGGTGGTGGACAACATCGGCGTCTACGAAAAAATCATGCGCGGCATCTATGCAGCGTCCTTCAGCCTGCTGTGCGATGCCGCTGCTTACCCCGTCATCAACAGTTCGGTGTTCTATCTGGACGATTTTCCCTCTCCGGTGCCCGGCGGCGATGGTACTTATATCCGCAGGGATTACAGGATGAGCATAGCGGACTTTTATTCCAAGGTCTGGTGGCCGGATCTCGTAAAGCTTGCACAGCAATACTCTATCCGTTTTACCGGTGTCATGATCGAAAACTATGAGGACGATACCCAAAGCACGCCGGTCCGTCAGCCGGACACTCAGCAGTTCCGATACTATGGCAGCCTGCTGCTGCAGCAGGGCGGGGAAGTGGGCTTCCACGGCTACAACCATCAGCCGCTGGTACTGCCCGATACGGATTACAAGGATCTTTACAGCTACCGTCAGTGGCCCAGTGAAGATGCCATTGTGGCTGCGATGAACGAGCTTATCGATTTTCAAAAGACTGTGCTCCCCAACACCGAAGGCAGTGTCTATGTGCCGCCCTCCAACATCCTTTCCGCTGCCGGGCGGAAGGTGCTGGGCAGCACGGTGACCCAGATCCGCACCATTGCCAGCACCTACTTTGCGGATGCCACATCCCTGCCCTATGTGCAGGAATTCGGTGTGGCCAGCGACGGTATCGTGGAGCAGCCTCGCATCGTATCCGGCGGTATGGTGGGAGATACCTATATGCGGCTGGCTGCGATGAGCGAGTTGAACATGCACTACGTCAGCACCCACTTTATGCACCCGGACGATCTGCTGGATGTGGACCGCGGTGCGGCAGAAGGCTGGGAAACCTATAAGGGCGGCCTGAAAGATTACCTCGAATGGCTCAGTGCCGCCGCACCGGATCTGCGCAGGCAGACAGGCACCGAGTGCTCTGCTGCCATTCAGCGGTATGCACAGCTGACGGTCACGCTGGACAGCACCGATACCGCATGGACGCTGCATCTTGGCAATTTTGTGGATGAAGCATGGCTTTTCTTCCGCGCCAATGAGGGGACTCCCGGCAAGGTGACGGGCGGCGAACTGACCCGCCTGACAGGGAACCTTTATCTGCTCAAAGCCAATGCCGACACCGTCCGTATTGAAAAGGAGGGGGCGTGACCATGCGCATCTGTCTGGTGCTGGAAGGGTCTTATCCCTATGTTCACGGCGGCGTATCCACATGGATGCACGCGTATATTCAGGCCATGCCTCAGCAGGAGTTTTCCCTCTGGGTCATTGGGGCCAAAGCGCAGGACCGAGGAAAATTTGTGTATGAGCTGCCGCCCAACGTGAAAGAGGTGGAGGAGGTTTTTCTGGATGATGCCCTCCGCCTCCACGGGGAGCGGCAGCCAGTCCTGTTTACTGCAGACGAGCGTACCGCCTTGCGGGAACTGGTACGGCTGGGCAGCCCGGATTGGGATGTGCTGTACCGTCTGTTTCAGGAAAAAGGCGTCCACCCGCTCTCTTTTTTGCAGAGCCGGGATTTTATGGAATTGTTCAAGGATATCTGCCTACAGGAGTATCCTTATGTGGCTTATGCGGATGCGTTCCATACCATGCGTTCGATGCTGTTGCCGGTGCTCTACCTGCTTACGGGCCGGGTGCCGAAAGCAGATGTCTACCATGCCATCTCCACCGGCTACGGCGGTCTGCTGGCCTGTCTGGGCGGTAGCCTGAACCATGCGCCGGTGCTTCTTACAGAACATGGCATCTACACCCGCGAACGTGAGGAAGAGATCATCCGCGCAGAGTGGGTGGTGCCCTCGTTCAAGAGCCGATGGATCCGATTCTTCTATATGCTTTCAGAGGAGATCTACCGGCGGGCGTTCCGGGTCAGCAGTCTGTTCTATAATGCCCGCCGGACGCAGATCGAGATGGGATGCGATGCTGAAAAGTGCATCGTCATCCCAAACGGCGTCCAGTATGAGAGGTTCTGCAATATCCCGCTCAAACAGGAGGATGGCTGGGTGGATATCGGCGCGGTGGTGCGTCTGGCCCCCATCAAGGACGTCAAGACCATGATCTACGCCTTCTTTGAGCTGGCCTCCCGGATGCCCAATGTCCGGCTCCACATTATGGGCGGCGTGGACGATGAAGATTACGCCAAAGAATGTTATGCGCTGGTAGAGCAGTTGCAGCTCAAAAACCTGATCTTCACCGGGCGTGTAGACGTGGTGCAGTATATGCAGAAACTGGATTTCACCATCCTTACCAGCATCTCGGAGGGGCAGCCGCTGTCTGTGCTGGAATCTATGGCAGCCCGCCGTCCCTGTGTGACCACCGAGGTGGGCTGCTGTAGGGAGCTGCTGGAAGGTGCGCCCGGCGATGAGCTGGGAGTTGCCGGGTATTGTGTACCGCCGATGTACCGGCAGGGTTTGGCCGATGCCATGGAGAAAATGTGTGCCAGTCGTGCTCGCCGCGAAGAGATGGGACGCATTGGCCAAAGACGGGTGGATGCTTATTTTCATCACGAGCAGATGCTGGCGAGCTACCGCAAGATGTACGACGAAACCGCAAAGGAATATCACTTGGAGTAACCATGGCAGGAATTGGATTTGAATTGAAAAAGCTGTTCCGCCGCAAAGGGCTGTTTGCCTCCCTGCGGGCCTACGGCTATGCGGGCGTCATCTGCACCGGCCCCATGCTGCTGGGCATTGTGCTTCAGCTTGGTATTTTGCTGCTCTGCGGCTGGGTGGGTACCCAGCGGGATCAGCAGGATCTGCTGGTCTGCATGATCACCTATACGCTGCTGTTTTCCCTTACGGTCACCAGCTTCTTTTCCATGCCGGTAACACGGTATCTGGCAGATATGCTGTATGAGGAACAGGAGCAGACCATCCTGCCTTCGTTCTGGGGCTCCAGCAGCCTGATGCTTGTGCTGGGCTGCACGCTGTATGGGCTGTTTCTGCTTGTTTCAGGAGCAACTCTTTTGCAGGGTCTGCTCTGCCTGTGGCTTTTTGCAGAGATGATCGTGAACTGGAACGCCATGAGCTACCTGACCGCCATCAAGGACTACCGGGGCATCCTCTGTTCGTTTCTGGCCGCCATTGCGCTGGCATTCGGGCTGGGGTTCGTACTGGTGCTGCTGCTGGGCTGTCCGGTGCTGGAAGGAATGCTCTTTGCTGTGACCATGGGTTACGGCCTGATGATGGTCTGGGATGTAGTGCTGCTCTACCGCTACTTCCCGCAGAGTGAGGAGAGCCCATGGGCGTTTCTGCGCTGGGTGGATGCGTTCCTTCCGCTGGCCTTTACGGGGCTGTGCACCAACATCGGGCTGTTTGCCCACCTTGTCATCTGCTGGGCAGGGCCGTCGGGTGTGCAGGTCAAAGGCCTGTTTTATGGGGCTCCGTACTATGATGTTCCTGCCCTTATTGCGTTTTTGACCATTCTCGTCACGAGCGTAAATTTTGTGGTGTCGGTGGAGGTCAATTTTTACCCCAAATATCGGAATTACTACAGCCTGTTCAACGATGGCGGCGTTGTGGGCGATATCGTCACGGCAGAGGAAGAGATGCTGGCTGTGCTGAACCGGGAACTCCGGTTCACTGCCCTCAAACAGCTGTTCGTCACTGCGGCGGTACTTTCACTGGAGAACACTCTGCTGGATCTGCTGCCTCTTGGGTTCAACGACCTGATGCACGGCTACTTCCGCACCCTGTGTGTAGGGTACGGCCTTTACGCCGTGGGCAATACCATTCTGATGATCCTGCTTTACTTCACGGATTACGGCGGTGCTGTCGCAGCTGCCGCTGTGTTTGCTGTTTCTGCCAGCGGGCTTACGGCGCTTTCCATGGCGTTTGACCCTGCGTTTTACGGGTTCGGTTTCCTGATCGGAGCGGCGCTGTTTTATCTGGTCACGCTGTTCCGGTTGGATGCCTTTACGGCCAACCTGCCTTACCGGGTGTTGGGGCAGCAGCCTATTGTGGCAGAAACAAAGGCCGGGCGCTTCACCCGGCTGGGGTTGTTCTTAGAGCATAAAAAGGGAAAGCATCGAGAGGAGAAGGCAAATGAAGAATAGAGATCTGATCCCGCGCCGCAGGGTGCTGGGGCTAGGAGTGGCACTTGCCGGGCTGTGTGCAGGCTGCGCCGTGCTGCCGGCCGGGAGTATAGAGAGCGCTGCCGGTTCACAGGCAGCGTCTGGGAATAAAGCAGCTGACAAGGTGGAAAAGGCTCCGCTGGAAGATATCAACAGTGTCCACCTGCGGGATAATCCGGAACTTTACACGGTCTACGATGACAGCGGCGTGGTGACAATGTACCTGACCGTGAGCCGGGGCAATGACAGCGAGAACACCAACCACAGCTGGGCGGAGATCAACCATTTTTCGGCTTACGATTATGAGGCCATGGGGGTGCCCCGCTATCAGGTGAACGGCCTTTTGCAGGTGGGGGACGAGAACGGCCCAGTCGTGGGAGAGCTTGGATATGATACCCTAACGCCAAACGCCACCGTTCAGATACGCGGTCAGACCTCCAGCCGAAATAGCCAAAAGAACTATAAGATCAAACTAAAGAAAAATAAAGGCAGCTGGCGCGGTCAGAGCACCATCGCTCTGAACAAACACATGGGCGAGGGACTGCGCTTCCGTAATAAGATGGCTTATGACCTTATTAAGGGAATTGACCAGATGATGGGCCTTCAAACCCAATTCGTGCATTTGTACGTCAAAGACCTGACTGACAGCGACAGCGGTGTATTTGAAGATTATGGACTGTATACTCAGGTCGAACAGCTGAATAAAACAGCGCTCAAGACGCATGGAGTAGATTCAAACGGCCAACTGTATAAAATCAATTCCTTTGAGTTTTTGCGCAATGAAGATATCATCCGCCTCACAACGGACCCTGCATATGACCAAACTGCATTTGAGGCGCTGTTGGAAATAAAGGGAGACAGTGACCATTCCAAATTGATCGAAATGCTGGAAGTTCTCAACGATGCAACGTCATCCATGGATGATGAGCTCTTTGTAACGTACTTTGATAAGGAAAATATCGCCTATTGGATGGCATTTCAGCTGCTGACCGGCAACACAGACACTCAAAATCGAAATGTCTATTTGTACAGCCCACAAAACTCCAGCAAATGGTATCTCTGGGACTGGGACAATGACGGTATGCTCCGCCGCCGGGAACGTGAAATCATCAAGTTCTCGGACTCTGAAAGCTGGGAACGCGGCGTGAGCAACTACTGGGGCAATGTTCTGTTCCGGCGCTGTCTGCAAACACAAAGTTACCGTAATATGCTGGATGCTGCCATGAAGGAGCTTTATGCTTACATGAATAAGACACGTATCCAGTCCATGCTGGAACATTACCGAAGTGTGACGGAAACGTATGTCTGGCAGATGCCAGACCGGATGCATGTCCCTATCACACATGCCGAATACGAAGATGTTCTGAAGAGTATCTGGCCGGAAATCGAAGAAAACTATAATTACTACTGGGAGAGCTACCGTAAGCCCATGCCATTTTACATTGGTACACCGCAAGTAGCAAACGGTCAGTTGCATCTGAATTGGGATTCTTCCTATAATTTTACGGTTGAGGAAATCTATTATACGGTCGAACTTGCAAAAGATTATCTGTTTAACAAAGTATTGTACCGGCAGGAAAACCTGATCCTGCCAGAGCTTACAATGGATACGCTTCCTGCTGGACAATATTTTTTGCGGGTTCGCGCAACGAATGCATCCGGTTACACGCAGGATGCGTTTGATTATTATGTTACCGAGGCCGGCAAGCATTATGGCATGATCTGTTTTTACGTCCAGCCTGATGGCAGCATTGCGGAGGATACCTATGAAGAATGAGTCCGCATTCTGGCAACGGTGCTTGGAGCGGGGAGAGCAACTGCTGGCTCCGCAGCCCCGCAGCCATACGGAAACTTACCGTCACGAGCTGAAATATCTCATCTCATGGGCGGACAAGGCTGAACTGACAACACGGATGTCCCCCGTTCTCAAACTGGACCCCCACGCAACGAATGGCGGCTATTTCATCCGCAGCCTGTATTTTGACGATTACTGGAACACGGCTTATGAGGAAAAAGATGCCGGTGTGCTGCTGCGCAAGAAATACCGCATCCGCATTTATAATTGCAGCGACCGCAGCATCAAGCTGGAACGAAAGAAAAAATTCGGCAGTTACATCTATAAAGAAGCTGCACCTTTGACCTATGCAGAGTTTGATGCGATTCTCGCCGGAGACTATGACTTTCTGCTGCACAGTCCCCACCGTTTGTGTCAGGAGTTCTACACCGAGTGTGTGTGCAATGTGCTCCGTCCCCGGGTCATCGTGGATTACGACCGCGAACCGTGGATCATGGACGCCGGCACGGTGCGTGTTACATTTGATCAGGATGTCCGGGCTGCTGTGGGCAGTTGGGATATTTTTGATCCTGCGCTTCCCACCCTGCCGGTGTTGGAGCCGGGCAAACTGGTCATGGAGGTCAAATTTACAGAGTATCTGCCGCAGATCGTGCGGGATATCCTCCCGCCCCGTGCGCAGGAGCTGACAGCCGTTTCCAAGTATGTGCTGTGCTGCGATAAGACCGCTTATCAGCACGGGTTTGAATACTGGAACGAAACCTGAGAGAAAAGGAACATAATTAACCATGAGCACAAAAGACTTTATTAAAAAATCTGTTTTGAATGCTTTTGTCCAGTACGATGCGCCTAAGCTTGCCGTGGCGCTGCTGGCGGCGCTGGCGCTGGGCATCCTCATTTATCTGGTCTACCGCAAATTCTATACAGGCGTAGTATATTCCCGCAGCTTTGCGGCAACGCTGGTGGGAATGTGCGTGCTTACCTGCATGGTCACGCTGGCCATCAGTACCAACGTGGTCATCTCCCTTGGTATGGTGGGCGCATTGTCCATCGTCCGCTTCCGCACCGCAGTGAAGGACCCGCTGGATCTGTTGTATCTGTTCTGGTCGATCACCACAGGTATTACGGCGGGTGCCGGAATGTACGCACTGGGGTTGGTCACGGCGGCTGTCATGATCGTTATGATTTACCTGTTCTCCCACTGGCAGGCTAAAGGCCGGGTGTACATTGCGGTGATTCACTATGTGGGCGCCGATGCCGGAGACGATATCGTCCGGGCACTGGGACGCATCAAGTATGCAGTCAAATCCAAGACCATGCGGGGCGAAAACACCGAGATGGCGGTAGAGGTATTCTGCAAAGACCCCAATATGGAATTTGCAGACCGTATCCGCGCTGTAAAGGGGGTACAGGATGTCACCCTTATCCAGTACAACGGGGAGTATCATGGGTAAAATTTCAAGGATCCTTGCGGCAGGGCTCTGTCTGCTGGGGATGGGAGCTGCAATGATCGGATCGACCACAAAGACAAGAACCTATGCTGCGGATGACAGCGCATTTTCCAATGCCCAGATCGGCTATGCTCCGTTGATCGATACTACAGAGGCGGGCGATGCAACGCTCCGCTATCTGGAACTCACATGGCGGGAGGCAGAGCCGGAAGAGGGCGTTTATGCATGGGGGGCAATCAGCGAAAAATACGGCTTTGCCTCACTGCGGGAGCAGGGGATCCATCTGGTGCTCCGCTTTGTCTGCGATGTGCCGGGACAAGAGACGCATCTGGATATCCCGGACTGGCTTTATGCGCAGACGAAGGATGGCAGTTGGTACGATACAGATTATGGGAAAGGCTACTCTCCAAACTATGCCAATGTGGTGTTCCGGGCTGCGCATCACCGTGTGCTTTATGCGCTGGCAGAGTTTCTGGGCACGGATGGTTTTGTTTCCTATGTGGAGCTGGGCAGCCTTGGCCACTGGGGCGAGTGGCACATCAAAAGCGAAGATGGCTTGGTATCCATGCCGGACGAGACGATCCGGGACGAATATGCCGCAGATTATCTTGCGGCTTTTCCTACGGCAAAGCTGCTGATGCGCAGACCATTCCGCTTCGCGGCAGAACAAAGCCTCGGCCTTTATAATGATATGACCGGCGAGGAAAAGGATACGGATGAGTGGCTGGGATGGATCGCAGAGGGCGGCTGGTACGGCAGCGACCCCAATGCGCTGACGCCTATGCCGGATTTCTGGCAGAATGCCCCGGTGGGCGGCGAGTTCACCAGCAGTCTTTCCATGCAGGATATGCTGGTGAAAAATCTTCCCCGTACGCTGCACCTGTTGGAGATATCGCACATGAGCTTTCTGGGCCCCAAAACGGCACAGGTAAAGTATGCGAAAGGATATAATGCCGTGCTGAGGAGGCTGGGCTATCGGCTCCGGGTAACGGAACTGAAGCTGAACCTGTGCACAGACGGCGTTTCTGCAGAACTGACTGTGGCAAACGAGGGTGCGGCACCGTTCTACTGGGATTGGCCCGTGAATCTTTATGTGGAGGATACAGCAGGCAGCACTCTGTGCACGGCGCGTCTGCCGCTGTCCCTGCCGGAGCTGATGCCGGGGAAGAGCCAAAAAGTATCGGTCACGCTGGAAGGGGCAGATGCACAGGAACTGCTTTGCGGAGGGTGGAAGCGTTTATTCCGCAGCCCAAAACATCTGACGATTGGAATCGTGGATCCAATGACGAGCCGTGATGCAGTGCGGTTTGCCATGAAGGCGGCACGGAAAAACGGAAGAACTGTTTTGCTGTAGGCTGCCGTGCAAAAAGTAGAATTTCATAGGATTTGATTCATAAGAAAAACCACAAGCTATGCTTGTGGAAGAAAAGAGCCGTAGCGTTGAAACGGTAGAAAAAGAACCTCCTTTTGCTATAATTAGAAGCGGGTAACGCCAACCGCATACGAAAGCAAAAGGAGGTTCAATCCATATGGACGAGAAGAGTTTATCACATACGAGCAGCAATTGCAAATATCATATTGTGCTAGTACCAAAGTATCGTAGAAAAACAATCTATGGAAAACTGAGAAAAGATATCGGTAAGATATTGAGAATGCTTTGCGATTATAATACCACTTCTGGATGCCCTGTGGGCATGGGGTGAAGGGTATAAAAGTAGGCTGGAAGAGAAGGCGGAATCTGTCTGAAAAATAACCGCCCGCTTCAAGTTGAGCTTGAAAGCAGACGGTCTCGATTACAAAATGTTTTTTAAATTTGGAAAGTACGTTGAGAGGCTTCTTAGCGCCAGCAATGCAGACGTATATACATCTGCGAACTTGTCGGGGCAAGGCTCCTCCATCTGCTGTCGCTTAAAAGCCCCACTGAGGCTTTCATTGCTGCACAGCGCTCCGCTCCGCAAACTGGAATTTATTTTAATAAATATTTTTCAAATGCTTTGTGCGTGTCAAAGTGAACCTCTTTGAAAAATAAAACGAGCCAAATAATAAAAGCCGGAATAGCCATATATGGTGTTAAAAAATAAGACAACACTGCTCCTACTAACATTATGCCAGCCCATGTAAAACACTGATTTTTTATATCACGAGAAATATGAGCTTTATCATACAATGCCTGTTCTTCTTTCGGTAATGAATTAAATCCCGAAACAAATTTAGCCGCTTTTTCTTTAAATATTGCAAATAACACTCCTATAATCACAAATGGAATAACCAAAACTCCACATAGCCAAAACCCTATATTCATAGTATATTCCTCCTTCACAAATTCCGATTCATAATGTAAGAGTAAGGTCTATCCGGCCTTGCTCTTTTCCTTTAAAATGGAGGTATGGTCTGACGAACTTTCCGATTGGGACACCACGCCCGCAGACAAATGTGTCAGCCAGCCTCCA
>OJKW01000531.1_pt1 | contig 28932 bp, 28 predicted proteins | sample 1596591 | NCBI WGS metagenome assembly OJKW01 (sample SAMEA4350166, study PRJEB24818) | metagenome | biome: human; feature: gut; material: faeces | place: Denmark | collected 2013-09
TTCTCTTGGGGGATCAAAAGGGGGCCATTCTCTCACGAGAGAGAATGGCCCCCTTTTTCCGCGCCCCTGCACGGTGCAGGGATAGAAGCGCGCTATCGCGCTGCCTTTTATGATGTTCAGCAGAACTGCACTGGCTCAGTGGCCTCCTTGAGCCACTCCAGCTCATCCCCACTCAGATACGGCGAGATCGCCGCAAAGACCTTAGCGTGATAAGCATTCAAAAGCTCCACATCGCGCGACGAGAGCAGCGACAGATCGATCGCATCGCGGTCATACGGCACGAGCGTCAGCGGTTCGAGCGCAAGGAAGCGGCCGTACTCGTTGACCTCAGCCTCGCGTACAACGACGAGGTTCTCAATGCGCACGCCGAACTTGCCGGCAAGGTAAATGCCCGGCTCGTTCGAGAAGATCATGCCCTCTTCAATGACGCAGTGGCGCTTCTGGCGCTTCACATCCCAGTGTACGCGCTCAGGGCCCTCATGCACGCCGAGGACGAAGCCCACGCCGTGGCCCGTGCCGTGGTTGAAGTCGAGGCCCGCTTCCCACAGCGGCGTGCGGGCCAGCATGTCAAGGTTTTCGCCCATGCAGCCGTGCAGGAACTTGGCCGCGCCCAGCTGTATGTGTCCGCGCAGGACAAGCGTGTAGATGCGCTTTTCCTCGTCCGTGAGCGGCCCCAGCGCGATGGTGCGGGTGATGTCGGTCGTGCCCTCCAAATACTGCGCGCCCGTGTCGGCGAGGCAGAGGCCGCGCGGCTCCATGGGAATGTCGGTCTCCTCGGTCGGCTCGTAGTGGACGATCGCGCCGTGCGCGCCGTAGGCGAGGATGGGGTCGAAGCTCTGCTCAAGATAGTGCTCACCCTCGGCGCGAAGAGATTCGAGCTTTTTCGACGCGCTGAGCTCGGTGATCGGCTCTTTGCCGATCGTGTGCTTGAGCCAGTAGATGAAGCGCGTGACGGCCACGCCGTCCTTGATGTGGGCAAGGCGCTCGTTCTCCTGCTCGGCGGGCGTTTTCATCGCCTTCATCAGCTGAATGGGGCTCGTGCGGTCGAGCACTTCGGCACTCTCCGGCACGCTTTGCAGAATGCGGTAGTTGGCGCGCTCGCCGTCGAGCAGTACGCGGGTGTCCGTGGGCAGCGCCGCGACGAGGCGGTAGATGTCGTCATAGGGGGCGAGCGTTACGCCGTCAGATTTCAAATGTGCTTCGATCTCTGCGCTCACGGCCTCTCTCTGCACGCAGAGCGTGGCCGTGTCCTGCTCAAGCAGCAGATACGAGAGAAACACGGGCGTGAAGAGCACATCATTTCCGCGCAGGTTCAGCAGCCACGCGACCTCGTCGAGGGACGGGATGACGAACACGCTTGCGCCCATCTCCTTCATCTTGCCGCGCACCATTGCGAGCTTTTCCCTGCGCGTCAGGCCTGCATACTTTACGTCCAGCTCCCACACCGGCTCGCACGAGAGTGCGGGGCGGTCCGCCCACACAAGGTCGACAAGGTCCTCGTCGCCCGCAAAGCGGATGTGCTTCTCGCGCGTCTTTTCGCCGATCGAACGAGCGAAGTCGTTGCTGATCGTGCGCGAGTCGAAGCCGATCCAGCCGTTTTCAGGAACGTGGTCGCGCAGGAACGCGGGGATCTCAGGCACGCCGGGCTGGCCCATGCGCATGAGCTCAATACCGCTGCCCTCTAACTGCTGCGAGGCCTGCAAAAAGTAGCGGCCATCCGTCCACAGTGCGGCGGCGTCCGGCAGCACGACGAGCGTACCGGCAGAGCCGGTGAAGCCGGAGAGAAATTCGCGCGCCTTGAAGTGCGCGCCGACATATTCCGAGGTGTGGAAGTCATCGGTCACGACGACGTAGGCGTCCAAGTGGCGCTTTTTCATCTCCGCGCGCAAAAGTGCGAGCTTTTCGACAGGATTCATCACAAAATCACTCCAATTCTTTGTTACGATAACGATTGCCTCATTCGGCAAAGCTCTCCGTCAGCGTGACGAGCACGTTCGTCATGGCCTCAAGGCTGTCCGCGGGGATCCACTCGCGCACGCCGTGGTAATTGTAGCCGCCGGTGGAGAGGTTGGGGCAGGGCAGCCCGTCCCAGGACAGGCGCGCGCCGTCCGTGCCGCCGCGGATGGGCACGCACTGCGGCTCGACGCCGTTGGCGCGGAACGCGTTCTCCGCGCGCTCGATGAGGTGGAAGTGGGGGAGGATCTTCTCCTTCATGTTGTAGTAGCTGTCGCTGATCTGGGCCTCGGCCGTGCCGTCGCCGTAAATTTCGTTGATGCGCGCGGCGCAGTCGGCGAAGAGCGCCTTTTTCTCTTCAAAGCGCTCGCGGTCGTGGTCGCGGATGATATAGCGGAGCGTCGCCTCGGTCACGCTGCCGCTCATCTCGGTCAGGTGGAAAAAGCCCTCGTAGCCGTCGGTTTTCTCCGGCACTTCGTCCTCAGGCAGCATCGCGTGGAAGGCCATCGCTGCGGTCGCGGCGTTGATCATGACATTTTTGGCGCTGCCGGGGTGGACGCCGACGCCGTGCACCGTCAGAACGGCGGACGCGGCGTTGAAGTTTTCAAATTCGATCTCACCGAGCGGGCCGCCGTCCACGGTGTAGCCGTAGTCACAGCCGAGCTCCTGCACGTCGAGCCCGTCCACGCCGTTGCCGATCTCCTCGTCGGTCGTGAAGATGACGCGCACTTCGCCGTGTTTGACGTTTTTCTCAATCATCGTCTCGACCGCGGCCATGATCTCGGCGACGCCGGCCTTGTCGTCCGCGCCGAGGAGCGTCGTGCCGTCGGTGACGATGAGCTCTTCGCCCACATGGCTTTCAAGGCCGGGGCAGAGCGCCTCGGTGAGGGAGACAGTGTCGTTGAGCTTCAGCTCGCCGCCCTCGTAGCGCACGAGGCGGGGCTTGACGTTTTCGCCCGAAGCGTCGGGAGCGGTGTCCATGTGCGCGATGAGCGCGATGACGGGCGCGTCCACGCCCTCGCTCGCGGGGAGCGTTGCAAGCACATTGCCGCAGTCGTCCATGTGGACGTCCTCGAGCTTCAGCGCTTCAAGCTCCTGCATCAGCGCGCGGCCGAGGTCCTTCTGCCGCTCCGTAGAGGGCGAGGTGCCGGTGAATTCATCCGAGGTGGTGTAATAGGTCACATAGCGCAGAAAACGCGATTTGGCAGATTCCATTTTGGGGTACCTCCTTGCAGTCATGCTGCGTGATATTTCACGCTCAGTGTACCACAAAAGGGGGCGAACTGTAAAGCCGTGGAGCACCGATCCGCGCAAAAGTGAAACGGTGCAAAAGATTCTTTTGCTTGACAAAGGGCGGCAGTTGATAATATAGTGTGATACATATTAAATAAGAAACTGGGAGGGAAGAGGAAAAATGAACGTGGAAACCATCACGAGCCGGCAGAATCCGCTGATGACGCACCTGCGCAAGCTCGCTTCCTCCCGGTCTTACCGCAAAAAGAGCGGCGAATATCTCTGCGACGGGACAAAGCTCTTGGACGAAGCGCTCAAGTGGGGCGCGCCGGTCCAAACGGCGGTGTTCTCCGACGGTGTGGACATTCCAATGCTTCCCGATACCGTGCGCGCCGTGCGCGTGAGCGGAGATCTGATGCGCTCGGTGAGCCCGATGGAGACGCCGCAGGGCGCACTGTTTACGGTCGCGCTTCCCGAGACGAAGCTGCCCGAAACGCTTGCGGGTAAGCACTATCTCGTGCTGGACGGCGTGCAGGACCCCGGGAACGTGGGGACCATCCTGCGCACGGCGGACGCGTTTGAGTGCGACGGCGTGTTCTTAGTCAACGCCTGCGCCGACCTCTTCAATCCCAAGACGGCGCGCGCCACGATGGGCGCGATCTTCCGCCGCGAGGCGTACAGCGTCACGCCGGAGGAGCTTTTCGCGCTGCTCAGTAAAAGCGGCGTCCCGCTCTACGGCACGGCGCTGCGCGAGGACACCGTGCCGCTGTCTGACGCGAACCTGTCCAAAGCCGCTGTCGCCATCGGCAGCGAGGGGCGCGGACTGTCGCAGCAAATGCTGGATGAGTGCGCCAAAACGCTCAAAATTCCCATGAGCCCGCGCTGCGAGTCGCTCAACGCGGCCATCGCGGCGACGGTCGTTCTGTGGGAGATGTATCGCTGAAACAAACAAGGAGGTGCTCTTCATGGCGGGCCTTAAATACTGGGTGTGGCTCTCGGAGGTCAAGGGACTGACAAACCGCTCAAAGCTTCTGCTGCTCAACTATTTCGGCACGCCGGAGAACGTCTACTATGCCGACGAGGACGAGTACCGCCTCGTCGAGGGCATCGAGCCGCGGCAGATCGCACTGCTCGCGGAAAAATCGTTGGAAAACGCCGACCGTATCCTCGGCGCGTGTTCGCGGCTGGGGCTGCGGCTTCTCACGATGCAGGACGCGGACTATCCGATGCGCCTGCGCAATATCTTTGAGCCGCCGTGCCTGCTTTATGTCAAAGGCCAGCTCCCCGTTATCGACGAGGAGGTCGCTGTCGCCATGGTCGGCACGCGCAAGGCCTCGCCCTACGGCATCGAAGCGGCGGAGAAGATCGCCTACGGCCTGTGCAAGCAGGGCGCGGTCGTGATCTCCGGCGCGGCGGCGGGCGTGGACAGTGCGTCCCACCGCGGCGCGCTGCGCGCGGGCGGAAAGACCATCGCCGTGCTCGGCAACGGGCTGGACATTGTCTATCCCGCGGAGAATGAATGGCTGTACCGTGATATCGCGGCCTCGGGCGCGCTCATCAGCGAGTATCCGCCCGGGACGGCGGCCGAGGCGTGGCATTTTCCCGTGCGAAACCGCATCATCAGCGGCCTGAGCCTCGCCACCATCGTGGTCGAAGCGCCGGAAAAGAGCGGCGCGCTCATCACGGCGAATACGGCTCTCGAGCAGGGACGCGACGTCTTTGCCGTCCCCGGCCCCATCGACGCGCCACTCAGCCGCGGCTGCAACCGTTTGATCGCGGACGGCGCGGCGGGCCTCATCACCGACAGCTGGGATGTGCTGCGCGAGTACGAGGCCATCTATCCGCATAAAATACTCGGCGAGCGCGTGGAGCTTCCGCGTACGCTCGGCTATCAGGCGCGCGAGGAGCAAGCGCGCGCCAAGCAGGCCGCGGCGGAGGAAATACTGTCGCTGCCGACACTGAATTTGAAAACCAACGACGCGGGGCTGACCGACGACCAGATCGCCATTCTGCGCACGCTGAAAGACGGCGCGCTGCAGGTGGACGATCTGATCGAAAAGACGCAGATCCCCACGCGCCGTGTTCTTTCCGCGCTGACGATGATGGAGCTTGAAGGCTACGTCGAGCAGGGCAGCGGCAAGCATTTTTCTTTGACCGTCACACTACTGGAGGAATAACATTCATGGCAAAAAAGCATCTGGTGATCGTCGAGTCTCCGGCAAAGGCGAAAACCATTGGAAAATATCTCGGCAAAGACTACGAGGTCAAGGCCAGCATGGGCCATTTGCGCGACCTGCCGAAAAGCAAGCTGGGCGTGGATATCGAGCACGACTTCGAGCCTGTCTATCAGCCCATCCGCGGAAAAGAGGAGCTCATCAGCGAGCTCAAAAAGGCCGCCAAGAGCAGCGACACCGTGTATCTTGCAACGGACCCGGACCGCGAGGGCGAAGCCATCTCGTGGCACTTAAAAGCGCTTTTGAATCTGGACGATGAAAAGGCCAAGCGCGTGACCTTCAACGAGATCACGAAAAAGGTCGTCTCCGAGAGCATCAAGGAGCCGCGCGCCATCGACCAGGACCTGGTCGACGCGCAGCAGGCGCGCCGCGTGCTCGACCGCATCGTGGGCTATCAGCTGAGCCCGCTTCTGTGGAAGAAGGTCCGCCGCGGCCTCTCCGCGGGCCGCGTGCAGTCCGTCGCTGTGCGCATGGTCGACGACCGCGAAAAGGAAATTCAGGCCTTCGAGGCGCAGGAATACTGGACACTTGACGCCGACCTCACCGACGAGGCGACGCACAAGACCTTTGAGGCGCACTATTACGGCAAGGACGGTAAAAAGGTCGAGCCGGCCTCCGGCGAGCAGGTGGACGGCATCATTGCCGACATCGGCGACAAGTCCTTTACTGTGACGAACATCAAGCGCACGGACAAGCAGCGCTCCCCGTCTCTGCCGTTCACCACTTCCACCTTACAGCAGGAGGCCTCGCGCAAGCTCAACATGACGCCGCGCCGCACCATGGCCATCGCCCAGCAGCTCTATGAGGGCGTGGACATCACGGGCGAGGGCACGGTGGGTCTCATCACCTACATGCGTACCGACTCGCTGCGCATCTCCGAAGAGGCCATCGCCGCAGCGAAGACGTTTATTTTAGGACGCTACGGGCAGAGCTACTATCCCAAGACCGCCCGCCACTACAAGGCCAAGGCCGGCGCGCAGGACGCGCACGAGGCCATCCGCCCCTCGAACGTCAACCTGACGCCCGAGCAGATCAAGGGCGACCTGACGGGCGAGCAGTACCGTCTGTACCGCCTGATCTGGAGCCGCTTTTTGGCCTCCCAGATGGCGAACGCTGTGTACGACAGTGTGAGCGCGCAGATCATGGCGGGCGGACACGAGTTCCACGCGAGTGCCAGCAACTTGAAATTCTCCGGCTACACCGCCGTTTACGAGGAATCCCGCGACGACGACAGCAAGGAGGAAAAGGAGGGCACGCTGCCGCCGCTCGTCGAGGGGCAGGGCTTGACGCTCGAGGCATATACGCCGCTCCAGCACTTCACTCAGCCGCCCGCGCGCTACACGGACGCGACGCTCATCCGCGCGATGGAGCAGAACGGCATCGGCCGCCCGTCGACCTACGCGCCGACGGTCTCGACGATCTTAGACCGCGAATACGTCATCAAGGACGGAAAATACCTGCGTCCTACGCCGCTCGGCGAGGTGGTGACGGGCCTGATGGAAGAGCGCTTCCCCGACATCGTGGACATGAAGTTCACCGCCCGCATGGAGGAAAAGCTCGATACCGTCGAAGAGGGCAAGACCGCGTGGAAGGACGTCATCCGCGACTTTTACGGCGGCTTTGAGCGCGACCTTGAAAACGCCGAGAAGGCGCTTGAGGGCGTGAGACTCAAGGTCCCCGATGAGGTCAGCGAGGAGAAGTGCGACGTCTGCGGCCGCAACATGGTCATCAAGAGCGGGCGCTTTGGCCGCTTCCTGGCCTGCCCGGGCTACCCCGAGTGCACGTTCACCAAGCCCCTTGTCATCGAAATGCCGGGCCGCTGCCCCAAGTGCGGCGGGCGCATGATGAAGCGCACCGGCGTGAGCAAGAAGACGAACAAGCAGTACACGTACTACGCCTGCGAATTCTCCACCAGCAGCGATCCCGAGAAGAAGTGCGACTTCATGACTTGGGATGTGCCGACGAAGGACGACTGTCCCGAGTGCGGCCAGACGATGTTCAAAAAGGCGGGCAAGGGCTTTAAGCGCCCGTACTGCATCAACCCCGCGTGTTCGCGCTTTGTGCCGGAAGACCAGCGCGGCTATGTGAAAAAGAAGACCACCGAGACCGCGGAAGAGGGCGCGGAGAGCGCCGAAGCCGCCGATGCGGCGGAGACCGCGGCAAAGAAGACCGCCGCCAGGAAGACGACGGCTAAGAAGAGCACCACCGCAAAGAAAACGAGCACAAAAGCGGCGAGCACCAAGAAGACCGCGACGAAGACCGCCGCAGCGAAGAAAACGACAAAGAAGGCCGCAGCCGAGGATGGTGCAGAAAAGCCCGCAAAAAAGACGGCGGCAAAGAAGACCGCGACCACGAAAAAGGCGGCCGCTAAGAAGACGACCGCCAAGTCCGCGGCCAAAAAGACCGCGGAGAAAGAAGAGAACTGATGCAAGTAACTGTGATCGGCGCCGGCCTTGCCGGCTGCGAGGCTGCCTGGCAGCTCGCGCAGCGCGGCATCGCCGTGACGCTGCATGAAATGAAACCCGAAAAGACCACCCCCGCGCACCACACGGCGGATTTTGCCGAGCTTTGCTGCTCGAATTCGCTGCGCTCGGACCAGATCGAAAACGCGGTCGGCCTTCTCAAAGAGGAGCTGCGCCGCCTCGATTCGCTGATCCTTGCCTGCGCGGACGCGACGCGCGTGGAGGCGGGCGGCGCGCTGGCGGTCGACCGCTACGGCTTTTCAAAGCTCGTGACAGAGAAGATCCGTTCGCATCCCAATATCACGGTTGTCCCCGGCGAGGTGACGGCCATCCCCAAGGGGAACGTCATCATCGCCTCGGGCCCCTTGACGAGCGACGCGCTCGCCGCCGCCATCGCCGAAAAGATCGGCGACGGGCACACGCTGAACTTTTTCGATGCCGCCGCGCCGCTCGTGACGTTTGAGAGCGTCGACATGGATTCGGCGTTTTTCGCCTCGCGCTACGACAAGGGGACGGCGGACTACATCAACTGCCCGATGACGGAGGAGGAGTACGATGCCTTCTGGCAGGCGCTCACGACCGCCGAGGAAGCGAGCGTACACGGCTTTGAGGATAAAAACGTCTTCGAGGGCTGCATGCCCGTCGAGGTCATGGCGCGCCGCGGACACGATACGCTCTGCTACGGCCCCCTCAAGCCGCGCGGTCTGCGAGACCCGAAGACGGGGAAAGAGCCCTATGCCGTCGTCCAGCTGCGGCGCGACAACGCGCAGGGCAGCGTCTATAACCTTGTCGGCTTCCAGACGCATCTGCGCTTTCCCGAGCAGAAGCGCGTGTTTTCGATGATCCCCGCGCTGCATGATGCGGAGTTTGTGCGCTACGGCGTGATGCACCGCAACACCTATCTCCGCTCGCCGGGGATGCTGGACCGCTACTATCGCCTGATCGCGGATGACCGCATCGCCTTTGCCGGGCAGATGACCGGCGTGGAGGGCTATATCGAGTCCGCGGCTTCGGGCTTTCTGGCGGGCATCGAGATGGCAAGAAGACTCGAAGGCAAACCGCCCGTCGATTTCCCACGCGAGACGGCCATCGGGGCGCTGGGGCTTTACATCAGCGATACGACGGTCTCGGACTTTCAGCCGATGAACGTGAACTTTGGTATCATGCCGCCGCTGGGCTACCGCATCAAGGGCGGCAAGCGCGTGAAAAATGCGCAGCTCGCCGCGCGCTCGCTTGAAGAGATCGACGCGATGCGCGAGGACGTGCTGAGTGACAGAAAAGGAGAGTGACCCCATGAAGATCATCGTCGACGCCATGGGCGGCGATTTCGCCCCGCTCGCGCCCGTCAAGGGCGCGCTGATGGCGCAGGAGAAGTACGGCGTGGACATCGTCCTGACCGGAAAAACGGAAGAGATCTTGAAGGCCCTGCAGCAGTGCGGCTGCAAGGAGCTCCCCAAGGGCATGGAGATCGCCAACGCGACCGAGGTGGTCGAGATCTGCGACGATCCGGCGACGGCCTTTAAGCACAAGAAGGATTCGTCCCTCACCGTGGGGCTCAATATGCTCCATGCCGGCGACGCGGACGGCTTTGTCAGCGCGGGCAGCACGGGCGCGCTCCTCGCGGGCGCGACGCTCGTTGTCAAGCGCATCCGGGGTCTTCGCCGCGCGGCGCTCGCGCCGACCATCCCGACGGCCAAGGGCAAGGCGGTACTCATCGACTGCGGCGCGAACGCCGAGTGCACGGTCGAATACCTGCTGCAATTTGCGTATCTTGGCAGCTACTACGCGCAGAAAGTGCTCGGCGTCGAAAATCCGCGCATCGGTCTTTTGAACATCGGCGCGGAGGAGAGCAAGGGTGACACGCTGCGCCGCGAAACGTATCAGAAGCTCAAGGAAGCGGGCGAGGCGGGGCATCTCAACTTCACCGGCAACATTGAGGCCAAGGAAGCGATGCTCGGTGAGTGCGACGTCATCGTCGCCGACGGCTACAGCGGCAACATCATGCTCAAGAGCATCGAGGGCACGGGCAAGCTTCTTTCCATCAAATTGAAGGATATGATGATGCACAGCGCCGGCACGAAGCTGGCGGCGCTGCTGCTCAAGGGACAGCTCGGCGATTTCAAGAAAATGCTCGACGCGAACGAGGTCGGCGGTACGGCGCTGCTCGGCATCTCGAAGCCGGTCGTCAAGGCGCACGGCAGTGCGAGTGAGGTCGGTATCTGCAATGCGGTCCGTCAGGCGATGGAGGTCGCGCGCAGCGGTATCATCGACGACATCGCGCAAAATATCGACAAGATGCGTATTGAACAGAAGGCAGAATAACGCGAATGCCAAAAAGCGGCAAAATGGGTATTGACAGTACAGTGCCTTTGCCGTATCATTTGGAAGAACCAAAACCGTGAGAGGAAGTATAAGACTTATGAGCCCCGAAGAAATTTTCAAAACGATGCAGAAGCTGATCGTCGAGCAGTTCGCACTCGACCCCGATGAGGTCACGATGGACAGCTCTTTTGAGGAAGATCTTGGCGCCGACTCCGTGGATCTTGTCGAACTGGTGATGGCCATGGAGGAAGAGTTTGAGCTCGATGAGATCCCCGAGGAGGAGCTCACCTCGCTCAAGACGGTGGGCGACTGCGTGCGCTACCTGAGCACGAAGCTCGGTTAAGAAGAAAAAAGCCGCCCCGCTTTGCGCGGGGCGTCCTTTTATCAGGAGGAAACACCATGCAGGCCTTGGAAGAAAAGCTGCAATATCATTTCAACAATCCGGCGCTGCTCGAAGAGGCGCTGCGCCACAGCTCGTATGCCAACGAGCACCGCGGCGCAAACTTTTTCAGCAACGAGCGCCTGGAATTCCTGGGTGACAGCGTGCTCGGCTTTGTGACGGCGGAGTATCTGTTTGCCAAGCATCCTACCGCGCCGGAGGGGGAGCTGACGCGCATCCGCGCGCTGCTCGTGTGCGAGGACAGCCTGCACGAGGTCGCGCAGCGCCTGGAGCTTGGAAAATACTTAAAGCTCGGCAACGGCGAGGAGAGCTGCGGCGGCCGCACGCGTCCGTCTATCCTGGCCGACGCGACCGAGGCGGTGTTTGCCGCGGTGTATCTTGACGGCGGCATCAGCGCGGCCAGCGCGCTCATCCACCGAGTGTTGCTCGATACCGAGCGCGAGGAGGTCGCCGAGGAAAAGCGCCGCGACTATAAGACCATTTTACAGGAATTCGTGCAGCGCACGCCGAACCAGACGCTTTCCTACCGCCTGTTTGGTGAGAGCGGCCCCGACCATGACAAGACGTTCTATTTTGAAGTGCTGCTCAACGGCGGCGCTGTGGGCAAGGGCGCGGGCCGCAGCAAGAAGGAAGCCGAGCAGATGGCCGCAAAAGACGCGCTCGAAAAACTGACGGACCAGCGCTGAAAAGATGATCACCGACTGCTTTGACGATAAGACTGAACCCGTCATCAGCCTGCGGGACTTTTACGGCGAGCAGAAGCACCTTGTCGAAACGTGCCTGATCCTGTTTTCGCAGAAGATCTATCAGCATCTGCTGGACACCTTTCCCAGTGAAAAGATCGGCCTGATCGGTGCGTGCAACGGGAATATCCCCATTTACCGCATGAATTACAAGGGAAAGGACATCGCGTTTTACCTCTCGGGCATCGGCTCGGCGATTGCCGCATCGGAGTGCTATGAGGCGAGCTGGATCGTCGGTGCGTCGAAGCTCGTGATGTTCGGTTCCTGCGGGAGCTTGAATCGGGAGGCGACGAGGGGCAAATTCATCGTCCCGACGGAGAGTTACCGCGGCGAGGGCTGCTCGTACTATTTCGCTGCGCCGTCCGACTACATCACGGTCGAGAACGCGCGGAAGCTCTCGGCCATCTTTACCGAGCTGGGCGTCCCGCACGTGACGGGGCGGGTTTGGACGACGGACGCCATGATCCGCGAGACCGCGGGCCTCGTCGCGCAGCGAAGAAGCGAGGGCTGTCTCGCCGTGGAGATGGAGCTCGCCGGTGTGCAGGCGGTGTGCAGTTTTTACGGCTTATCGCTCTATAACTTCCTCGAGGCGGGGGACGTGCTGGAGGAGAGCGGCTACGATGTCGCCAATCTTCGCGGCGCGAACCACGACCTCGGCAAGCTCTATATCGCGCTGGAAACGGCGCTGCGCATCTGAATAGAATCGAAAACGCCATGACGAAAGTCACGGCGTTTCTTTTTTGCTGTTTTTCTTCTTTTCAAAGAGGATCGACAGCCCCGCGTAGAGCAGGAACAGCCCGAACGGCTTGCGGAAGACGCTGCTGTCGACCATTGTCGTCAAAAACGCGGCGGCGAGCGCACAGAGCGTGCCGGTCGGGATGGCCGCGCACAGGACGGCTTTGTCGAGATATCCGTTTTTGCGATGCGCGAAGAGCGAGATGCCCGCGGTTGGCAGAAAATAGAGCAGGTTGATGGCCTGCGCTGTGCGCTGCTCCACGCCGAAAAAGAGCGTCATGCATAAAAGAAGCAGTGTCCCGCCGCCGACGCCCCAGGACGAGAGGATTCCCGTCAAAAGCCCGCAGAGCGCGGGAAAGAGCCAGTCCGTCACAGAAGGTACCTCACCGCGCCATAGAGCAGAAACAGCGCGAAAATGCGCTTGAGCCATGTGTTCGGCACGTCCTTGAAGAGCCTGCCGCCGATCCATCCGCCTGCAAGCCCGCCGACAAGGTAGGGGAGCGCCTCTCCGAGCGGCAGCGCGCCGCGGAACGCGTACACGAGTACCGACACAAGGCAGAACGGGAAGATGACAGCCACGCAGGTCGCAAGCGCCGTCTTGTCGGAGAGCTTTGCCCACGAGCGCAGCAAAAACGCGAGCGGGATGCCGCCGCCCCCGCCGAATAAGCCGTTCACCGTGCCTGCGAGCGCGCCGCAGACGCGGTATTTGCCCTTTTCCGTCATGCTGTCACCGCCTTTTTGATGCTATGTAGCGGCCGCCTGAGGGGCGGCTGCAAAAATTACTGCTTCTTGAAGCTCTGGCAGTCGGTGCACTGGTCCATGGTGGGGTTGGCCTCGTGCGTGCCGACCTGGATGGCGTTCAGACCGCAGTACTGGGCGTCCTTACAGTGGTTGGCGCAGTTGGTCACGGCGCAGCGAATAGAGGTGTTGGGCGTGCAGGAGCAGCCGTTATTGGTATGATCGGTCATAGATTTGTCCTCCCAAAAAATTGTTTTGGCGTTTGCCGCGCTTAGTTTGCGCGCATTTTTGCCCGCTATGCAAAAGGAAGAACATTCCAATAAAAAACGTCCGGCTGATATTCAGCCGGACGTTTTTTCACTTGTCATTTTAGAAGCTCGTCGATCGCGCGGTAAAGCTCGGAGAGCGTCTCCTCGTCATTTTGCTGGATGGCGGCGGTGACGCAGGTCTCCATGTGGTTGCGCAAAATCTGGCGGCTGGTCGAGCGGATGGCGGACTCCACCGCGGCGAGCTGGATCAGCACCTCGGAGCAGTCACGGTCGTCCTCCACCATCTTTTTGATGGATTCGAGGTGCCCGATGGCGCGCGCAAGGCGGTTGCTGATCTTTTTCGTCTGCTCGGGGTCATGGACATGCCCGTGCATATGGGAGTGCCCGTGGCTGTGCTCATGGACGTGTTCGTGCTCGATCATGGCATTCTCCTTTAGAACTTCAGCGCGCCGACGCTTACTTCCACGGTTCGGATATACGCGCGGTCGATGATCTGCTGGGCGACGGCCTCGAGATATGGCGTGAGGGGCATGTCGTTGTCCATCTCGGGCACCTTGCTGCGGAGCAGGTCGTAGATAGCCTGCGTGCCCTTGGCGCAGCGCTTATCCTCATAGCAGTCGAGCGCCTGACCGTCGCAGATGAACTCGGCGGCGAGGATATACTTGGCGAGGTGCATCGAGTCATAGGCCTTTTGGCGGCGTTGCAGCCCATCAGCGCGACCGCGCCGCCGTCCTCTTCATCGAAGATGAGCGGGTTGTCGACGGACGAGTTGAGCTCGATAGCGAGCGTCGCCTGCGCGTCCTTGACGGCCTTTTTGACCGGGCCGTGGAGCTGCGGCATGCAGCGGATGGACAGCGCGTCCTGCACGCGGTGACCACGGTAGCGCTCAAGCATGGGGCTGTCCTTCAAAATGGCGCGGATGTTGGCCGCGGTGTTGATCTGGTCGGGGTGCGGGCGCACGGCCATCAGGCGCTCGTCCATAGCCATCAGCGTACCCTTGAGTACCTCGAGCGTGAAAGAGCCCGCAATGTCTGCCGTCAGGCTGAGCGTCTGCGCATCATAGATCGCAAGCGACGCGAACGCGGTGACGGACGTGGTGCCGGAGAGCAGGATAAGGCCTTCTTTGGAAGAAAGCACGACGGGCTTGAGTCCCGCGCGCTTGAGCGCCTCTGCGCCGTCAAGCGTTTCGCCCTGATAGGTGGCCCTGCCCTCGCCGATCATCACCATGCCGATGTGGCCCTCGAGCGTCAGATAGCCGACAGAGCCGTGGCTGGGGACGACGGGGCTGATGCCCGCGTTGAGCATGTCACGGATCAGCGCGAGCGTTTCAAGACGGATGCCCGTATGGCCGGAGCCGAAGTGGCAGAGCATGACGAGCATCATCGCGCGCGTGCACTCCTCGGCGATGGGCTCGCCGACGGCGCAGGTGTGGGCGTAGATGTTGTTGCGCTGGATCGTCTCGCGGTCCTTTTCGGGGATGGACTTCTTCCGGTTGTCACCAAGGCCCGTGGTCAGACCATAGATGGCCTTGCCCTCGTGGCTGAAGCGGTCGACATGGGCGCGGCAGTGGTTGACGCGCTCTTCATATTCTTTGGAAAACGCGACCTTCGCGCCAAAGCGCGCGACACTGACGAGGTCGTTGATGGTGGCGGTGCCGCCAAGCGTAACAGTGTTCATATCGGATCGTACCTCTTGAAATGTGGGGCTCGCTTTCTTACAGGGAGCTGTCGGTCTTGTAGCCGTCGGCCTCGATGGCGATGTAGCGCACCTTTTTGCCCATCTCCATCTCGCCGTAGAACGCGACGTAGTACGGGCGGTAGAAGGGACGGTAGGATGCGGCCTCCATCGAGGTGATGATGTGGCCCGAGTGGCGGCGCATGATGCGCATGGCGACACGCTTGGCCTGGGCGATGATCTTCTCTTTGTCGAAGGTGGAATCCTGGCACATGTCGGGATCGAGGTCGGCTTCGTAAAGCGGGAGCGGCTGCTCGTGATAGCTCGCCGTGCAGCGCGTGCCCTCGACGATCATGCAGATCTTCTGCGAGTTGCCGCCCATCTGGCCCTTGCGGGTGAAAAAGCGCTCCACAAGGCCGGGCTTGAAATAGGCGTCGAACACGACTTCAAAGCTCTGCAAATAGAGCTGCTTCATCGTGATCTTGCCGCCGCCGTACATGGCCTTGCCGATCAGGTTGCCGCCGCCGCGGGCCTTGACAAAGGCCTCGGAGTCGGTCATTTTCTTTTGGGTGATTAAAACGTCCACTGTGCGGGAACCTCCTTGAAACGGAATGGGAGAGTAAAAAAAGCAAATACGAGAAAGACAGATTCCGCGGGGGAATCAGCCTACCTTTTCATCATACGCCAACGCTGGGGGAATGACAAGCCGCTTTTTTGCGAAAGAAACAGCCGCTTGCCGGTTCATGCCACTTTTGTGCATAACGCAGAAACGCTTGACCGTTTGGCATGAAAAGATTATACTAAGTTACCGTTGAAAAAAGCGTTGAATCCGTTGGGCGGCCCGCATGGCGAAGCGGGCGGCGATGCGCTGCGGATTCAACGATAATTCGTCGGCGAAGCATTATGATAAAATAAGAATGCTACATAGCATCGTTGTATCATTGCTGTGGAGGGCGGAGGATAGCGCCCCCGAAAAGGCAATGCAGATAAAATAAGAAATCAGGCAAGCAATAAAAAGAGGAGATAGCAATATGTCTTTACTGACCAGCAAGCTGAGCGACGAAGATCGCAAGAAAGCGCACGAGCTTTTTGGAGTGCCCGAGCAGTTCGACGAAGTGGCCGACCTGATGGTGCACGAGGAGGAATGGCAGGTCATTCTTCTGATGGGCAAGGAGCCCATGACGGAAAAGGAGCTGCGTAAGCTCATGGAGAAGAACCGCCTGGCCGCGTCGCCCTACGTGCTCATCAACCGCATGTACTCCCGCAACGTACTCAACAAGGTCACGGATGCGGACGAGCCGACCTGGAAGATCAGCGACTTCTACAGCCGCTATTCCTACTATGCGCAGTTTGAGTACTATGAGTTCGGCTGTCTGCCGAGAGAGCTCATCGAGGCGCTCTACGACTGGCAGACAGAGATTTATCAGTCGATCTATCTGCCGCAAGTGAAGGCCAAGGTCGCCGGTGAGGGCGTCTATGTCCACAACCAGACGTATCTGACGCTCGAGGAGTTCGATAAGATCATCGACGGGCATCACGGCAGCATCCATCTTGTGCCCTGCAACTGCAAGAGCCAGAAGTATTTCCACGACCGCAAGCTCAATGTGTGCGTCAACATGAACGACGGGCCGAACAGCGCGGTCGACCGCGGCATGGGCGAGCCCATCAGCCCTGAGGACATGAAAGAGAAGGTGCGCGAGTTCAACGCCAGCGGCCTCATGCAGAACGGCGAGGACGGCTTCATCTGCAACTGCGACGGTCTGTGCTGCTTCCCGATGCAGATGGCCTATAAGGCCGGCTCCCGCCTGATCTATCCCGAATCCAACTGGAAGATTGACTGGCACGAGGACGAGTGCGTCAACTGCGGCAAGTGCACGAAGATTTGCAACTTCGGTGCGTTCTACAAGGACGACAACCGCAAGGTGCACTACGATGTGGACAAGTGCTGGGGCTGCACCATCTGCGCGCCCAACTGCCCGAAGCACGCTATCCACCTGCTGCCGAGAGAGCAGAAGGCCTGAGAGAAGCACTAAGGCACTACGCAATAGCATTTTGGCCGGACGGTACCCTAAAAGTGGCCGCCCGGCCTTTTTCTTGCTTTGCGCGAGAAATGGAGAGAGGAAGTCAGCACCATGGCACTTATCAAAGTTCTGATCATCTTTGTGGTGATCCTCGCCCTGCTCAACAAACGCCTGCCCCTTTATCTTGCGATGATTTTTGGTTCACTCCTGATGATCGTGATGTTCCGTCTGCCGCTCGCCACGGCGGGGCAGACAGTAATGCATACGCTCACGGGCTGGGACGTCTGGTCAGTGAACCTTGCGATGTACGTGATCTCGGTGCTTGTCTACGAGCTTGACCTGCGCCATCGGTTCGAGGATGCACAGCGGGCGATGAATGGACTAATACGCGACCCGAGGCGCAACACGTCGCTTGCCTGCATGTTCATCGGTCTGATGCAGGGCCCCGCCACCGTGACGATCTGCGGCGGCATGGTGGATACGATGGCGGGCGACCACCTCAAAAACGATGAAAAGGCGGCGGTCGCCACCTATCTTCGCCACATTCCCGAGGCTATGGTGCCGACGTTTACGGGCGTCATCGTGGCGTGCAGCATCAGCGGCATTTCCATTTCATCCTTTTTCGTATGGATGCTCCCGATGGCGCTGCTGACGCTTCTGGCGATTTATCTTGTCTATCTGCGCCGCGTGCCGCGCACAGTCGGCGAGACGGGACGCAGCAAGAAAGAGTGCGTGCGTCTGCTCTTGCGGAGCTTGTGGTCGCTGCTGCTGCTGCTGGCAATCGCGGTGATCATCGTGTTTTTCGCTGCCGACGTGGGCCGTCGTGACGGTCGTCGCGGCCTTTATCCCGCTGGCCTACACCATGATCCCGAACGGCGGCGCATTTCTGCTGGCGCTGCTGATGAACGTCAGCTTCGCCTCGAGCCAGCTGAGTCCCACGCACATCTGCACGGCAATCATCTCAGACTATTTCGGCGTCACATTTTTCGCCACGGTCAAAAAGCTCCTGCCGCTGTTTCTGCTCACCGTTCTCATCGCCTGCGGCTACTACATGCTGCTGACGGCGGTATTCTGAAGAAAACAAACAAGGCCTGTGCCAAGCAGCACAGGCCTTGATCGATTTGCTGTAAAGGGAAAATCAAAGGGAAAACAGAGCAAAAAATGCAGACCCTTTCCCCTAAACGGAGATTTCGGGCGATCTTCAGAGAAAAGCGGGATTTGAAAAACACAAAAATGCGACTAATTTAATGTAAAAAGAAAGGATTCCAAACATTTCTGTTTGAAATCCTAACTTCTGTCAGACGGCCTCCATTCGGATATTTTTCTAAATCAATCCTTGATAATCGTATCAGTCGTCCAGCTCCGCTTCGTGCTTGAGGATCGTGCCGGAGGCTGCGTCGATCTCGTAGTCATATTCCATATTGCCGGATTTGAACTCGATTTCGTAGACGAGCGTTCCGTCCTCATCATCCAGCTCAATGTCCATGTCATACGCCTGATTTTCACTCAAGCCCGCATGGTTCAGGGCGATGGACTTTGCCTTGGTGTAGCCGATATCCTGCACCGTTCCGGACGGCGCGGGCTTTTGACCAGAGGGCTTCGTCGTTTCATTCGATGCGGAAACGGCAGCCAATAAATCTTTCTGCCCGCTGAGCACCTTCCCTGTGTAGGCATCCACTAGATACTCGAACTCGCCCCATGCCGTTTGCAGCTCTACTTCGTAGTGTGCAGGGGATTCGTCGAGTTCGGGATCGACCTCCGCTGTAACGGAATTCAACGCCGTCGTTCCGGCATACTCCTCCACAGCGTAGGCGGCGGCATCCATACCGATCGGCATGGCAGGTGCGCCCGCTTCGGCGAGGTCCTTGAGTTCCTCGACCGAGAGCTTTGCCAGCGCGTCAAACTTCAGCGTGGCGTTGAGTGCAAGCACACGGTTCACCAGCGCCGCCTTGCCGGTCGAAATGCTGTTTTCCCGCGCCTGCTGCTCCAGGACCGCGTCCTGCGTAAGCGTCTGCGTCAGGACGGATGCCCTCGATTCGCTTGTCTGCAAAACACCGTCCACGGTGCTCGTCAGCTCGCGCTGGAGTTTTTCCGCGCGAGCGGTATCCTTGTCCTCCACCGAGATCATGATGGCAGAGGAAATGCTGTCGAGATAGCCGTTTCGCACAAGGCTGCCCACGATGGCGTTCACCGCCACGTCGAGCTTCGCGCCCTTGAGATCCGCACCGTTGCCCATATCCGCAAGGATGGCTTTCGCGTCCTCGTTGAGCGGCGTACAGACAAGCACCTTTTCGCTTCGATTCACCTTCAACTCAATGCTCGGGTTCACATCCAGTGACACCACGGAGGCCACCGCGTTTGCCCGCTGGTAGAACAGCCCTCCGCCGAGCAGCATCACCGCAAGGCAGGCGGCAATGAGTGATGTCCATCTTCTCTTCGTCGTTTTCTTTGTTGTCATGGGAATTACCGTTCCTTTCCGCTCTTCGCAGCGAGAGAGAACGCCGCTCACATCGTCCGGCGCGGTCTTTTCAAGCGCCGCAGCCAGTCTCTGCTCCATTTTTTCATTGGTCATCGGGCGTCATCTCCTTCCAGAAAAATTCGCATCTTTTTCAATGCCCTGTGATATTTCGACAGGACGGTGGGAAGCGGCAGTTCCAGCAGTGCCGCGATCTCCCGGTGCTTCATGCCCGTAACGGCGTGGAGCAGCACAATGCGCCGCTCCTCATCAGCGAGTCTTGCCAACGCGCCTTGCAGCAGTGCGCGCTCGTCGGCATCCAAACCGCACTCCTGCGCGGGAATGGCGTCCCATTCCTCCTCGCTGAGCGCGGCATGGCGCTCCTCGCGCCGCAGGCGCATCAGACAGAGGTTGCGGCATACGGTCAGAAGCCACCCCATCGGCGAGCCGGTGGAACGGTACTGCACTGCGCAGTCCCACACCTGCACATAGACATCCTGTGTGAGATCCTGCGCGTCCTGCGCATTTTTGAGGTAGGAAAGCGCTAAGCCGTACACCGCCGTCCGTGTGCGCCGGTACAGTTCCGCAAGAGCTTCACGCTCACCACCAGCAATGCAGATCAGCAACTGCTGCAGCTCGTGCCGATCCTCTGGCGGAGTGTATTCGGTTGTCATCAGCATACTGAGCATGGGCTTTTTCTCCTGTCATCCGTGTAATGCACGGAAAGGACGATTTATTGCACGGGATTTTTTATTTTTATGATTCTGTTTCTTTCGCCTCATCGAACTGCAGCATTCTGTGATCCTCCGTCAGCACCTTCATCTGATTGATGGCAATGGCGTTGAGCTTTGCCAAACGCTCCGTCTGCGGGATCCCTTCGTTGATGAACACTGCATACAAATCACATAATCCCTGAGACCGGTATAGGTAGACTTGTCCAGTGAAGCAAGAAAGGCTTGCAGCTTGTCCACGGGAAGAGACTTGATGTTTCCATCGTCCCGCCGCTTATGGAGCTTGTGAACCTTGATGGGATTCTTCTCAATCAACTCTTGCTCAAGCGCCCAATTCAGAAATGCGTTGATGGTCTGGAACGGTTTATTATAGCGGGCAGGGGAGGTGTCGGGGATTGCGGCAAAAAATGTCAGCACATCGCTTTCGAGCAGGGGATAGTCTAAGCTGCTGTGGCTGTCGGCTAAGAACCGAGCGAGGTAATTTCGGTAGTCCTTCATCGTTTCTTCGCCTGTGTGCTGTGATTCCTTGACCAGTAGAAATTTTTGCATCGCGGTTTCCAAATCCATGGGCTTCGGCTTCATTTTGACCATTCTCATAGCGTCCTCCAAAGAGCAGACCCTTTCCCCTAAACGGGTATTTCGGGCGATTTTCAGAGAAAAACCAAGATTTAGAAAACATGAAAATGCAACTAACTTTATATAAAAAGTTAGGATTTCAAACATTTTTGCTTGAAATCCTAACTTCTGGAGGTGACACCCAGATTTGAACTGGGGAATGAGGGTTTTGCAGACCCTTGCCTTACCACTTGGCTATGTCACCGTATGGAAAAAGGAGCAAAATGTTTGCTCCTTTTTCATTTGTGGAGCGGGCGACGAGGCTCGAACTCGCTACCTCCACCTTGGCAAGGTGGCGCTCTACCAGATGAGCTACGCCCGCAAATGGTGCCTCAGGCCAGAATCGAACTGGCGACACGCGGATTTTCAGTCCGCTGCTCTACCAACTGAGCTACCGAGGCATATCAAGCCGCTATTGCAGCCTGATGAATGGCGACCAGGAAGGGGTTCGAACCCTCGACCTCCGGCGTGACAGGCCGGCGTTCTAACCAGCTGAACTACCTGGCCGAATTTATGGTGGGAACAACAGGGCTCGAACCTGTGACCCTCTGCTTGTAAGGCAGATGCTCTCCCAGCTGAGCTATGCTCCCCACTCGAAATAATCGCTTCGGCGAACGACAAGGGTTATTATACAGAATAACCCCTGCCGTGTCAACCTTATTTTTTGATTTTTTCAAAAAACTTTTTGAAAAGGGAAACGCATTACTTTCCCTGCTTTTTCAGATCGGCGATCATGGCGGTCAGATCCTCTTTGGTAAAGTTCTGCACCCTGTCACAGAACTGGCAGGTGAGTTCAGCAGAGCCCTGCTCGTCCACGATCTTTTCAAGCTCCTTTGACCCCAGCGACAGCAGCGCGCGCTCCGTGCGCTCGCGCGAGCAGTAGCAGCGGTATTCGATCGGATCGACGGAGAGGATCTCCATGTCAAAATCAGACAGCACCGTTTTGAGCAGCACCGCAGGATCAGGATTCTCCTTTAAGAGATTCGTCACGCTGGGAGCTGCGTAGATGCCGCCCTCGACCTTGGTGATGACGTCCTCACCCGCGCCGGGGAGGAGCTGGATGAGATAGCCGCCCGCGGTGAGCACGCTGCGGTCACGGTCGATGAGAACGCCCAGACCGCAGGCCGACGGCACCTGCTCAGATTCGACATAGTAGGCGGCCACGTCCTCGGCGATTTCGCCGCCAAGCAGGTCGACCGTGCCGACGTAGGGCTCGCGCATGTTGAGGTCCTTGATGACCGTCAGCGTGCCGCTGTGGCCGACGGCGGTGCCGACGTCCAGCTTGCCGTCCTCGCGCAGGGCGAGATCGACGGCGGGGTTCTGCACGTAGCCGCGCACATTGCCCTCAGAGTCCGAAACGGTCAGGATGGTGCCGAGCGGGCCGTCGCCCTTGATCTGCATCGTGACGCTCGCGCCGTTATCCTTGAGGGCGTTGCCCATCATCGAACAGGCCGCGAGCGCGCGGCCAAGCGCCGCCGTGGCGACAGGGGAGGTGTGGTGGATCTGGCGGGCGCGCTCGGTCAGACCGCGCGTGTAGACCGCGACAGCGTTGACAAAGCCATCTTTCGAGATGGCGCGGACCAGACAGTCCTTCTGTGCTTCCATATATGGTTCCTCACTTTCTGATACAACTGAAGTAAATGCGGCCGTCGCGCTCGTTCGCGCGGCGCAGCTTGAGCTCGCCATGCGTGCGGATGGCCGTGAAACCGGCCTCTTCGAGCCACGCGGTCAATTCTTCGACCGTGTAGGCGCGCTGGTGGTGCTCTTCAAAGTCGCGCTCCCACGCGCCATCCGGCTGGAGACGGAAGAGGTCGACCTCGTAGTCGAGCATTTTGACGTTTTTGCGGTAGCGCGTGCGCCAGAGGCAGAACACGTCCTCGCGCTCGTCGAGCAGCACCTCGCCGTCGAGTTTTTCCATTTTCGAGACGGCGTGCACGTCGAACACCAGCGACCCGCCGGGGGCGATGGCGTCATGCAGGCGGTTGAATGTGCGCTGCACGTCGCGCGGACGCGTCAGATAGTTGATGCTGTCGAGGCAGCAAATGGCGGTGTCGACCTTTTCCAACAACTTGAGCTGCGGCATCGACTGGCACAAAAGCAGCGGCGGGGGATCGAGCGCGGCGAGCTTCTGCTGCGCCTGCGCGAGCATCTCGGGCGAATAGTCGACGCCCGTGACCGTGTAGCCGCGTCGGGCGAAGAGCTCCGTCATCGTGCCCGTGCCGCAGGCGAGGTCGAGCAGTGACCTGACAGGGCGCTTTGCGCGCAGAAAGAGCTTTTCGACAAAGTCCGCGCGCTTTTCGTATTCCACGTCCTCGGTCAGCTCGTCGTAGGACGCGGCGAGAGCTTCGTAGCTGTCCATGCCCGTCGCCTTCCTTTCTGCAAATATCCCATATAGTTTAGCAGAGAGTGCGAAATTAGTAAAGTGCCGCGCCCGCATTTTCTCGCGCCGCACCGCTTTGGCCGCGGCGGCATAGACTGCCCCAAATGAAAAAACGGGGAGGAAGCGCATGAAGGAGCATCCGCGTTTGACGCTGGGAGAAGATTTTGCCCAGGAAAAAAGCTGGCAGTGGGAGGACATCACCGTCCTGACCGCCCGCTTGACGCTGCCGCAGACAAAAGGGGAGAGCCGGCGCGAGAAGCGCTTCGACCGCTATTACCGCGCACTCGCTGATGCCTATTTTGCCCGCTGCGAGCAGAAATTGCTGCCAGATGCCGCAAAGACCTGCCGCGCGGCGATGGCGCGCTCCGCCCCATGGCAGATGACGGCGGTGACGCTTACCTACCGCGTAAGCGCGCAGACGGAGGATGCGGTCGTTTTTACCTTCGAGGTAAATGACGGAGAAGGTGTCCTGCGCCGCTGGGAGGAGGGGTGGGAATGCAGCGCGTTCCTGCCGCTTTTTAAAGCGGAACGTGGTTCCGCGCTTGCAACATAAGCGCGCGAGCGCGGTTTTGGGCACCCGGCGGGCGCGGAAGGGGGAGCAGCCCGAAGGGGCTGCGTCTTTGCTTCTCCCGCAGCGTGCGGGAGTGCGCAGTAAGGGGGCCATTCTCTCACGTGAGAGAATGGCCCCCTTGAACCCCCAAGAGAACGCAAGGGGCCTTGCCCCTTGACCCCGCCATTGTCGGCGCTGGGCTTGAAGAGCTGCACGCGCTGCGCAATCAGGTGCGGTGTACATGGCTTCGCCATGAATCCCTGCGATTCGTTACCGACAGCAACCGCGCCTTACTATCGTGAGGCGCGTGTGACGGTAGTCCGGCGGCAGACTGCGTGCGGGATGCGGCTTTGCTGCGCTCGCCGCATTGATGGGTGCTACAGTAGACGGAAATTAGGCTGCACTACTACAAGACTGGCAGAGCGGCAGCGGATAATAGAAGTAGACCAAATCGTATAGCAGAACCAATGGCGGTGAGCGTCAGCAATACCGCCACGCAGGCAGTTGCATTCCGGAGGCATAAAAGTCATTCAAGCCCGAGACTGCCAATCAAAAGCCTTTCTCTTGGGGTTCCAAAGGGGCCATTCTCTTTCGCGAAAGAGAATGGCCCCTTTGACTCTGCCGCCCGCAGGCGGCATATCCCTCCGCGCTGTGCGCGGAAAATATTGTGTTCCTGCTATCGCAGGAACCTTATTTTTCCTCAGGATTGAGCTTTGCCAGCATATCGATCGCCATAGTATAGCTCTCGAACCCGTGTCCGCGGATCTGGGCGATGCAGGCGGGGGCAGTGACGGACAGGTGGCGGAACTCCTCGCGCTTCTGGATGTCGGACATGTGGACCTCGACGGCGGGGATGCTGACGGCCTTGAGCGCATCGTGGATGGCGTAGCTGTAATGCGTGTAAGCGCCGGGGTTGATGACGATGCCGTCGAACGCCGTGTCGGCCTCCTGAATGGCGTCGATGATCGCGCCCTCGTGGTTGGACTGGAAGCACTCCACGGCCACACCGCGGCTCTGTGCGTGCTCATAGATGCGGGCGCAGAGGGCGGCGTAGTCCTCCTTGCCGTAGATGTCCGGTTCGCGGCGGCCGAGCATGTTCATGTTTGCACCGTTGATGACTAAGATCTTCATTTGGGTTTCCTCCTGTGCTTGTCTTACGCCTGCTTGGCGGCGTGGGCGCGGTATTCCTTGCTTTTTTCAAGATAGAGCGCGGCGTTGGCCAGAATGCTCTCTTTTTCCTTGTCCGTCAGCTCGCGCACGACCTTGGCCGGGGAGCCGAGGATCATCGAACCGTCGGGCGCGTTCATCTTGCCCGTGACAAGAGCGCCCGCGCCGATGATGCAGTCGTTGCCGATGACAGCGCCGTCGAGCACCGTCGCGCCCATGCCGACGATCACGCGGTCGCCGATGGTCGCGCCGTGGACGGTGGCGCAGTGGCCGACGGACACATCGTCGCCGATGGTGACCTTGTTGTGGATCAGGGCGAGGTCCTGAATGTTGCAGCGCTTGCCGATGCGCACGCTCTGCATCTCGCCGCGGCAAACACTGTTGTACCAGAACGCCGTGCCTTCACCCGCGACGACGTCGCCGAGCACCTGCGCGCCCTCCATGATGAGAATTTTGTCATCGGTGGAAAGGCGGTTAAAATTCATAGACATGGTTTTTCTCCTTTGTGAGCGGGCAAGCGCCCGCAGTATCATTTTTTACAGGGCAAAGTTGCCGTTGACGAACACGGGAATCTCGCGCCCGTCTTTCGTCGTGCCGATGATGGAAAGGTCAGCGGTGCCGACCATGAAATCGACGTGCGTATTGGAATCATTCAGGCCCGCGGCCTTGAGCTCTTCCTTGCTCATGGCCTCGCCGCCCTTGACGCACTCGGGGTACGCCTCACCGAAGGCGAGGTGGCAGGCCGCGTTTTCGTCGAAGAGCGTGTTGTAGAAGAGAATCTTCTGGTTTGAAATGGGACTGTCGTAGGGAACGAGCGCGACCTCGCCGAAATACGACGCGCCCTCATCCTCGGCGATGGCGGCGCGCAGGATGTCCTCGCCCTTTTTGGCGTGCGCCTCGACGATCTTGCCGTCCTTGATGACAAAGTGGAAGTTTTCAATGATGTTGCCGTTGTGCACGAGCGGCAGGGCTGCGTAAACAACGCCGTCAATGCCGTCTCTGAGCGGGGCGGTGAAGACCTCCTCCGTCGGCATATTGGCGACGAACGGAAAGCCTGCGCGGCTGGTGTTGTCGCCGCCGGCCCAGACGTGCGTCTCGGGGAGCTTGATGTTGAGACTTGTGCCGAGGGAGTTCTGGTAATAGAGCGAGGTGAAGTGAAGATCGTTGAGCTTTGCGATGCGGCTTTTGAGCAGCGCGACGTGCTCGCGCCAGCGCGCGACGGCGTCGCCCTTGCCGCTGATGCGGACGGAGGTGAAGATCGCGTCCCAGAGCTTGTCCATCGCTTCCTGCTCGGGAAGAGCGGGGAAGACTTTCTTCGCCCAGCTCGGAATGGGGACGGATGCGACGCACCAGGGGCAGGCATTGGACATTACGGCGCTTACGTAAGGCTGGATGGCCGTCTCGCTGCGGCTCGCGCGCGTCAGGCGGTCGGGGTCTACGCCGAGCAGCGCCTCAGGATCACGGGCGGAGATATTGAGAAATGCTGCGCCCTCGTCAGCATAGCCGTTGAGCATTTCCGCCTGCCAGGCGGGAAAGATGTCGAACACGGAGTCATCCGCGCGCAGAAAGCGCTCGCGTTCAAGAAAATCATCCGACCAGCGCATCACGACTTCGCGGCAGCCGACGTTATAGGCAGCGGCGGCGCACAGGCGTGCAAAATACGCGCACTCGACCGGGCAGCGGATCACGACGGCCTGGCCCTTCTGCACATTCAGACCGACTTCGATGAGGAGTTTTGCATATTCTCTGAGCTTTTCTTCCATGAATGACCTCCAAAAAAGAAGGCGGCTGTGCGTGGCACAGCCGCCTTTTCCTATCGTACGATGCCATACAATATGCATCATAACACAGTTCATGCGCGATTGAAAAGAGTTTTTCGTATTTTTATCAGATTCCGAGAAGAAGCGAGGCAAAGTTGAAGTAGATCATCAGCGAGATGGCGTCCACGACCGTCGTGATGAACGGCGAAGCCATGACCGCGGGGTCGAAGCCGATCTTCTTGGCGAGCAGCGGCAGCGTGCAGCCCACGACCTTGGCCGCAAACACCGTGACCACGAGCGTCAGGCAGATGACGAGCGCGACCGTGATGGTGATGGGATTGCCGAAGATCATCTTGTCGACAAGCATGAGCTTGACGAAATTCGCTGCGGCAAGCGTGGCGCCGCAGAAGACCGCCACGCGGATCTCCTTCCAGATGACGCGGAAGAGGTCGGAAAATTCGATCTCGTCGAGCGAGATACCGCGGATGACCGTGACGCTCGCCTGTGAGCCGCAGTTACCGCCCGTGTCCATCAGCATCGGGATATAAGCCGTCAGAATGGCGAACGCGCTGAGCGCGTCTTCAAAGCGGGCGATGATCTGGCCGGTGAACGTGGCCGAGACCATCAGAAGCAGCAGCCAGGGGATACGGGACTTGTACGTCTCCCAGACGCTCGTCTTGAGGTATGGCTTATCCGTCGGCAGCATAGCCGCCATCTTTTCGATATCCTCGGTCGTCTCCTCTTCCATGACGTCGATGGCGTCGTCGACCGTGATGATGCCGACGAGGCGGTCTTCCTTGTCGACGACCGGAAGGGCGATGAAGTTGTACTTCGAGAAGGTCTGCGCAACGTCCTCTTTATCCTCGAGCGTGGAGACAGAGATGACGTGCGTCTCCATGATCTCGTCGATGGTGTCGTCCTCGTCGGAGAGGAGGATCGTTCGCAGCGAGACGATACCCTGCAGCTTGCGCGCCGGATCGACGACATAGCAGACGTTGATGGTCTCTTTGTCCGTACCGGTGCGGCGGATGCGCTTGAGCGCGTCCTCGACGGTCATATCGCGCTTTAAGTCGACAAACTCCGTCGTCATCAGCGCGCCCGCGCTGTCGTCGGGGTATTTGAGAATTTCATTGATGCTCTTGCGCGTGTCGGGGTCCGCGTGCTTTAAGATGCGCTTGACGACGTTCGCGGGCATTTCCTCCACGATGTCGACCGCATCGTCCAGATACAGCTCGTCAAGGACCTCTTTGAGCTCGGTGTTCGAAAAGCCGCGGATCAGCATCTCCTGCGCGTCGGGATCGAGCTCGACGAACACCTCCGCCGCGGGCTCTTTGGGAAGGAGCCGGAACAAAAGGGGAATGCTGTCCTCGTCCAAATCTTCAAAAAGCGAGGCGATATCCGCGGGCTCCAGGTCTGCAAGCAGGTCGCGCAGCGCGGTATATTGTTTTCGCTTGAGCAGATCCTCGATTCTTTCCAGCAGTTCGTCGCGCATTTCTTCAAAGCCGACCATACCGACTCCTCCTTTCTGAAGATAGTGCCAAATCAAAGTGTTCAGGTGAATTTTGCGATAAAAAATCCCCCATATCCTGCGTCCGGCGACGCGGCTATGGGAGCGACAATCAAGAAACACCCGCCCCTGGCGAGAAGTTTCCTTACCGTTCAAGCTTTAGCATCACGAGGCGGTGAAACTGCATTAGATGGCACCTTGCTTTCGATGCAACCTGTTCAAACCCTCTCATAGTGTCTCCACTACTCCGCGGCAGCAGTCCGTATCCTTGTGGTAGCCTTACCTACCGGACGATGTATGAACTTAACGGCACTATATTATGCACATTTTCCCGTCGTGTCAACCCCTTTTCCGGCTTTATTTCTGTAAAAAGTATGTCATGGCACGCGTTTCTGCTTCCCTTTCGAATTGGGCTGTGCTATACTACATAAATTGAAGAGAAATCGACTTTTGAGGAGGTGAGCATCGTCCTTGCAGCAGTATCTTGACCGGCACCGTTTTTTGAAAGGCATCTACCTGATGGTCAGGCGGTACTTCGATCATCATGTCGGCCGCGACAGTGCGGCACTCACATACTACCTTTTGTTTGCGCTTTTCCCGCTTTTGATCTTTTTGAGCAACTTAGTCGGCATCATGTCTGTGGATATCAGCGGCTTTCTGCACGAGATCCGCGCGTTCATCCCGCAGGAGGCGCTCGACATCATCGAGCAGTACCTCATCTACGTCGGCCGCGATTCGAGCCCGCGGCTTTTGTGGTTCTCACTGATTTTTTCCATTTACTTTCCTTACCGCGCGGCAAGCTCTCTGATGGGTTCGGTCCGCCGGGCCTACGGTGAGCATCGGCCCACGCAGTTTCTGCGCTATCAGGTCAAGCTCCTGCTCTACACGCTGAGTCTCATCCTGATGATCGTGCTCTCCATCGGTTTATCTGTTGTCGGCGGGCGGGTGCTGAACTACGTGTCGAGCCACCTGTCGGCCTATAT
>OJKW01000542.1_pt1 | contig 28433 bp, 30 predicted proteins | sample 1596591 | NCBI WGS metagenome assembly OJKW01 (sample SAMEA4350166, study PRJEB24818) | metagenome | biome: human; feature: gut; material: faeces | place: Denmark | collected 2013-09
AGAACAGATAGAGGTTTAGTATCAAGTATAGTATTTTATAGTGATGGAAGAACAATAAACGGAGCAGAAAGTTATGATGTATCTGAGAAAAAAGATGGATCAATAAAAATGTATGTATCACAAAATAGTGAGAACACATCATTACTTGATCTAACAATAGTTGCTAATGGAAAGATTGCTTTACCAGAGGATTCGTCTAAATTATTTGCGTTTTATAAAATAAATCCTTGTTCTGGCCCTGTTAGAAATATGTCGTTTATAGAATTTAATAATTCAATAGATACATCAAAAGTAACTAATATGAGCCATATATTCTATTATAATGCATTGACGACATTGGATTTAAGCAGTTTTGATACAACAAACGTAACTGATATGAGCGCTATGTTTGCATATAATTATAATTATGTAACTAAAAGTGGGATAGCTGAAATAAAAGAATTAAATGAATTTAATACTTCAAAAGTAACAAATATGAGTGAAATGTTTGCTGGTACCGATGTAACGATGTTAGATTTAAGTAGCTTTGATACCTCAAAAGTAACTGATATGGGTAGTATGTTTTCTAGTAGTAAAGCAACAACTGGTTATGCTGGAACGCAAGCTGATGCCGATAAATTTAATAATAGTTCTTACAAACCTTCTGGTCTTACATTTGTAATTAAATAGAAAAAAATCAGAGAAACATTCTCTGATTTTATTTTGAATCATTCTTAATATAAATTGGCTTGTTTTTAATTTCTTGATCTATAATATTATCATAAATATTTGAATATATATCTGTGACTCTTTTTTCTATTTCTAAAGCTTTATATTTTTTAGTATCATATTTATTTAAAATAGGTAGTTCAATACTATCTTTAATTTCATTTAGATAAGTTCTACCATTTTCATTGAATCCTAGTATTCTAATATATTCTAATTTTTTTATTTTGTCATTCTCTTCTTTAGTAAAAGAGCAAAGTATATGGTTTAACATTCTTGATATTCTGTTATATGTATATCTTTTAGTCTTAATATTCATTATAAGCTCATCAAGTGATTTTGATTTATTAATATACTTTTTTATTCTAACATTTAATCCCTCATCTACATCAACATATTTTTCTAAATCAGTTTCAGATATAATTTTATATTTTAAAAATTCAAAATATTTATTTTCTAAACTTTTATTTTTTAAAATATCATATGTTTCTTTAGGTACCTTGTCTTTTATATTTTTATTTTCTAATAATTTATTTCTTATATTTGATGCTGAAACTATTTTATTGTCTAGGCCTAAATCATGATAACTATTTGTTCTTTTTATATTAAATACTTCTATATTATAGTTATTATTTATTATTTCTTTTATGTAACTGATTGCCAATAGATCATTTGGCTCTTTAATATCATAATTTATTAATTCTTTTAAAGCGTTATTAAGAGAAGTAGGGTAATTATATCCCTCTTTCATATAAAATTTAACTTTATTATCAAATTCAATATTATTTATTTGTGTTTTAGCAGCATCTAATAATTTAGTAGTATCGTTGCTTTCACTTCCAAAACATAAATAATTTATATGAAATTTTTCTAATAATGAAACCCCATATTTAGCAAATGTATCACTACTTTGAGTAGAGTATACATATGGAAGTTCTATTACTATATCAACTCCATTTAATAAAGATACTTTTGTCTTTTCCCATTTATTTAATATTGATAGTTCTCCTCTTTGAGTAAAAGATGATGAAGTACATACAATTATAATAGAATTTGGATAATTTTCTTTTATTTTTTTAATTTGATAAATATGACCATTATGAAATGGATTATATTCTGCGATTATACCAATAACTTTCTTCATGACTTCTCCTTTTATCAATGAAATTATAGCAAAAATATACAAAATATTCAATTTTTAATACAAAATACAAGATTTTACTTGATATTTTTTCTATTTTGTGGGAAAATGTTAGAGCGAAGAGATAGTATTGATTGATCTTGATAATAAGGAGGAATAAAAATGAAATTAAATATTACTTTATTTGGTGCATTACCTTTTAGAAGAATTAGTAAGACTGCTAAAAGACAAAGAAGAACTCATTTAAAGAAAACTGCTCCAACTGTTGCTACTTGTAGTAATTGCGGAAATGTTTTAGCACCACATAGAGCTTGTACTAAGTGTGGATACTATAAAGGTAAAGCTGCTATAAAAGTTAAAGAAGAAACTAAATAAGTCACCATGTGACTTTTTCTTTTTAATTAAATTATCTTATGATATAATTTTATTATGGAGGTAGATATGGAAAAGTTTTTTGAAAAAATAACTAGTGGAGGAACTGACTTTTTAATTGATTTAATAGTATCTTTATTAATACTTGTTGTTGGTTTTAAGATAGTAGGAATGCTTGAAAAATCATTTAAAAAAGAACATAAGTTTTCTAAATTAGATCCAAGTGTTAAAAGTTTTATAGTTAGTTTTATAATTATAGGATTAAAAGTATTATTATGTATTATGGCATTAACTAATTTAGGTGTACCATCAGCAACTATAGTTACATTATTTGGTTCATGTGCTTTAGCAGTAGGTCTTGCTTTACAAGGTGGGCTTTCAAACTTAGCAGGTGGACTTATGATATTAATATTTAAACCTTTTAAAGTGGGAGATTATATTAAATCAAATAACTATGAAGGAACAGTTAAAAGTATCACAATGTTTTATACATGTTTAGTTAGTATAGATAATAAAGTATTGCAACTTCCTAATGGTAATTTATCTAATAGTGAAATAACTAATTATACAATGAATAAATTTAGAATGCTTGATATTAATGTTTCGGTATCATATGATTCAGATATTAAGAAAGTAAAAAAAGTTTTATCAGATATTGCTAATAATTATGATTTAATATTAAAAGATAAAGATATCGATGTTAGATTAAAAGAAATGGCAGATTCGTCCTTAATATTTATTTTTAGAGCATGGGTAAATACTAAGGATTATTGGATAGCATATTATGATATTATTGAATTAATCAAAGAAACATTAGATAAAAATAAAATTGAAATACCATATCCTCAAATGGATATACATATGAAAAAATAAACAAATCGCCTTGTTTATTTTTTTTGTTAAAAAAGAAGTGTTATTCCTATTTATGACTGATATAAATAATAGGAGGAACTATACATCAGTGAAAATAGTAGAGTTAGACACAAAAATATTTGAAGGAAAAAACCAAGAGATTGGCATAAGATAGTTAAAGATTATGTTTATAATAATCTGGCAGGTAAAACAATAACCTTCAATAATGAAGATGGAAGCATAGAAAAAATTTGCTTTGCAAGAACGAATGAAAGAGTAAGAAAAGATAACGCTAATAATTCTCATAAAGTAATTAATAAATTAGCATTAAGCAACAACAACATAAGAAATTTATGTATATTGCAAATATATGATGTCTTACAATTGTCGTTTATAATTGGTTTTTCCAATCAACATACTCATCAATGGTTAGATGAATACGGTTGGGAATATAGAAAAGTATTTTTACGTGATAAATACAATAACGTTTGGGAAGCAGTTTTAAATATTGCTAAAACTCATAATGGTAGATTTATACTGTATGATATAAACAAAATAAAAAAAGTTGAACAGGCAATTGTGTCCTCATTTAAGGGACTAAGCCAAAGATCAACTTTTTCTGATAAGAATATACCATAACTAATCATGATTGTCAATCTTAAGTATAAGAAATCATCATTTATGTGAAATTAATTTTGAGCCTAGTTGGTTGTCAATCATTTGTAAATTGACTGGTGCTAAATAAAAATGATACAATTTTATTATGATAATAAAAGGAGTAAGGTTATATGAATAAAAAAGGATTTACATTAGTAGAATTACTAGCAGTAATAGCAATACTTGCAATACTAGTTATAATAGCACTTCCAAATGTACTTAAAATGTATAATGATTCTAAAAAGAATGCATTTATGACTGAGACACAAACCTTAGCAAAAGAAGTATCATCTAAGTACATTAGTGAAAGTATGAAAGGAAATAAAGTAACTATTATAAGTAATAAACAAAATCCACTTGATATGACAGGAAGGGAACTAGAATACAATTTTGAACTAGATAGTCAAGGTAAAATTAAAAGCATGTGGGTATCTAATGGAACATATTGTATATCTACAAATAAAGATTATACTAAAATAACAAGAGATGATATAAGTGATAAATGTTCAGCTAAAGACATTAATAAAATAGCTGGAACACTTACTAAAAACTTTTATGAAGAATCAGGTAGAGCAGATAGAAGTTTAGTATCAAGTATAGTATTTTATAGTGATGGAAGAACAATAAACGGAGCAGAAAGTTATGATGTATCAGAGAAAAAAGATGGATCAATAAAAATGTATGTATCACAAAATAGTGAGAACACATCATTACTTGATCTAACAATAGTTGCTAATGGAAAGATTGCCTTTCCAGAGGATTCGTCTAGTTTATTTGCATTTTATAACGGCGAAATGTGCTATTCTCTTGGCAATATTTCAGTTATAGATTTTAATCATTCAGTAGATACATCAAAAGTTAAAAATATGGAAAGAATGTTTGCACAAGGAGCAGAGTCATCAGTTTACTATGGAATTGATTTGGGACACCCCCAACACTTTGTTAGAAAAAATATTAAAAGCTTAGATTTGAGTGAGTGGGATACTAAGGCTGCTGAAAATATGAAATACATGTTTTTAGGATCTGGTGTTGAAGAATTGAATCTTAATGGTTTTGACACTTCAAATGTTACCGATATGCTAGGAATGTTTTGGGGTTCTAATATTAATAATTTAGATTTAAGCAGTTTTGACATTTCAAAAGTAACTGATATGAGAGACATATTTAGAAAAAGTACTGCAACAACTGGATATGCTAAAGATACACAGACTGCTGCTAAGTTTAATGACTCATCTGTTACTAATATACCTGATACACTTAAGTTTACAGTTAAATAATTGATTATTAGTTATTAAAATGATATACTCAGTATGTAGATAGGAGTAAAATATGAAAAAGAAAATAGTTGGAATTTTAATTATATTATTGATTATTGTTTCTTCTATTTTTTTATTTTGCAATAAAAAGGAAAAGACTATTAATAATATGACACTTAGAGAAAAGATTGGTCAAATGTTAATGGTATATTATACTCTCGATGAAGTAGATGATGATTTAATTAATACATTGAAAACTAATCAGCCTGGTGGTTTTATAATAACTGGAGATAATTTAAAAGAATATAATAGGACTAAAAAGTTTATAACTTCATTAAATAAATATACTGATATTGATATGATAATTGCAGTTGATCAAGAAGGCGGTAGTGTTCAAAGATTAAGTGATATTGAAGATAAAAAAGCAACAGTTATACCTAACGGATATGAAATAGGTACTTTAAATGATTTAGATGTATCATATAATATTGGTAAAATAATTTCATCAGAAGCAGCGAGTATTGGATGCAATGCAGTGTTTTCTCCAGTGTGCGACATAGGAGATTATGAATCATCTGCTATGGGGAAAAGATTACTTTCTAATGATACTAATATTGTAGTTAATAATTCATATCAAATATATAAAGGAATAAAAGATAATGGTTTGCTATCAATACCTAAACATTTTCCTGGTATTGGAGATACTTCATCTGACACTCATTATGATGATTTATCTATTATTGATAAAACTAAAGAAGAACTATATGAAAATGAACTTAAACCATTTATTAAATTAATTAATGATGGAACTAAAATGATTATGGTAGGACATGCTGCATATCCTAAAGTAACAAATGATGATACTCCTGCATCGTTATCAAAAACAATAGTGACAGATATTTTAATAAATGAACTTAAGTTTGATGGAATTGTCATAACTGATGCTGTTAATATGGGAGCATTATCATACAAGTACAATGAAGAAACTATTTATACTGAGGCAATAAACGCAGGAGTTAATATGTTTATTATGCCCAATGGTTCTAAAAGAGTAATTGATATAATTGAAGAGTGTGTTAAAAAAGGCACTATTGATGAAGAAAAAATAAATGAATCTGTAAGAAGAATATTAAAAGTTAAGAAAAGTATTAAAACTAAAAAAATTAATAATTTTGGTTCTTTTCAAAATAAGAAATATATATGTGATCATTTTAAAAATTATTGCAATGTTAAATAAACAAAGTAAAATTTGTTTATTTTTTTTGTTAAAAAAGAAGTGTTTTTTGTTTTTATAGCTAATTATTATAATAGGGAATGATAAACATTTTCTAGAAAGGAGAAGTTATGGATAAATATTATAATGGTATGTTTGATGGAGTATTTAAAAATACATTATGTACAGAAGATAATAATATGTTATTAAGATGGCTACTTGAATGTTGCTTAGAAGTTAAAATAGATACATTAATACTAAAAGATAAAGAACTTTTAAAGAATAGTACCCATACTAAAGGTAAAGTAGTAGACTTGTATATAAAGACAAATGCTGAACTTATAAACGTAGAGATAAATAATCATCCACATGGTTATAATAACGAAAGAAATTTGGCATACTTAGCGAATCTTTATAGTAGAAGTGTAGATATAAGTGAAGACTACAATAAAGTACGTAAATGTATACAACTAAATCTAACTAGTGGTAAAAAAGGAATAGACTTAAGAAGTGAATATGCATTATTAAAAAGAAATGTTCTAGAAGAAGAAGTATTTAGTGAAAACTTTAAAATATATGAAATAAATGTAGATTTATTAAAAGAAGCATATTATAATAATAATGTAGAAATAGTTAATAAATACAAACCAGTAATAATGTTAACACTAGATAGAGAAGAACTAGAAGAGTTTAGCGTGGGAGATGAGAGAATAATGGAATATAAAAAAAGAGTAGAAAAGTTAAACAGTGATCCTGAATTCATGGTATTTATGAGTAGAGAAGAAGATCAAAGAAAGACTGAGAATACTCTAAGAAATATTGTTAATGAACAATCTCAAGAACTATCAAACATTAAATGCGATACTGCTAAAAAGATGAAAAACGAGAATATAGATGTTGAAACTATATCAAAAGTAACAGGCTTGAGTATAGAAGAGATACAAAACTTATAGAAGTGAATATTCACTTCTTTTTAATATGTAAATCATTTGTAAATTGACCATTACTAAATAAAAATGATACAATTTTATCATGATAATAAAAGGAGTAAGGTTATATGAATAAAAAAGGATTTACATTAGTAGAATTACTAGCAGTAATAGCAATTTTAGCAATACTAGTAATAATAGCACTTCCAAATGTATTAAAAATGTATAATAACGCAAAAAAGAATAGTTTCTTAACAGAAGCTAAAACACTAGCACGAGATGTATCATCTAAGTATATAACAGAAAGCATGAAAGGTAATAAACTAACTACTATAAGTAATAAACAAAACTCACTTGATTTATCAGGAAGAAATATTGAATATGAATTCAAGTTAGACTCTAATGGTAAAATCAAAAGTATGATAGTATCAGATGGAACTTATTGTGTAGTAACTACTGGCGACTATACAAATTTAAAAACAAGTGATATAAGTGATAAATGTTCTCGTAGTGATCTTTATAAGCCTGTTGGCACGCTTAGTAAAAGATTCTACTCAATATCTGGTAATACTGATAGAACACTTGTAAACTCAATAACTTTCTATAGTGATGGGAGAGTAATTGCTGATTCTGATAGTTATGATGTATCTGAAAAGCAAGATAAAAGCGTATTAATGTATATTAAGCAAAATAGCAATAATCTATATGATATATCAATTGTTGCTGATGGAATCATTGCATTTCCTGAAAATTCTAGATGTTTGTTTCAATTTGCACGTTTGGACAGCAGTACTGGTAAGTATTTGGGAAACTTACAAAAAATAGACTTTAATAATTCAATTGATACATCAAAAGTAACTACAATGGATTCTATGTTTCAAGGGGGGCAAATGTCTACATTAGACTTAAGTGATTTTGATACATCAAAAGTAACTAAAATGGGTTATATGTTTCGAGATTGTACTACACCAGAAATAAAAAGTTTCAATAAGTTTAATACGTCAAATGTGACTAATATGAGCAATATGTTTGACGGATGTGGGGCTGTTTCGCTAGACTTAAGTAGCTTTGATACTTCAAAAGTAACTAGAATGGATTATATGTTCGACAGAAGTGCTGCAACTGAAGTGAAAGGCTTAGAAAATTTTAGTACTAATAATTTGACCGACATGAGTAATATGTTTTCTTTTAGTAAAATCAAACAATTAAATTTAAAAAATTTTAATACAACAAAAGTAACTAATATGTCCGGAGCATTTTGGGGAGTTCAAGTTCCAACTTTAGATTTAAGTAATTTTGATACTTCAAATGTAACTGATATGAGTGAAATGTTTTTATATAGTAAAATTACTAAAATATTAGGCTTAAATAATTTTGATACTTCGAAAGTAACTGATATGTGCGGTATGTTCAGCAGTAGTGAAGCAACAACACTAGATTTAAGTAGCTTTGATACTTCGAATGTTACCAATATGTCCTATATGTTTTTTGAAAGCGCAGCAACGACATTGGATTTAAGTAGTTTTGATACATCAAATGTAATTTATATGGATGCTATGTTCGGCAATAGCAAAGCAACAACTGGATACGCTAGGACACAAAATGATGCTGATAAATTCAATAATAGTTCTGGTAAATCTTCTGGTCTTACATTTACAGTTAAATAATTAATTATATGAAATGAATTAATTAAAAGAGTTGCCTAATAATTTAAGCAACTTTTTTGATTGTAAAAACATCATTATTATGTTATTATAATATTGTGATAATATGAGTGAGAAGGAAATAATAAATGGTTTACTTAGTGAATTAGTTAAGACAATAAATGATTGTTATTTTTTGTATGAGTCTCATAAAAAAAATAATACTGTAGATGGTGTTGAAAGTAAAAATAATATAGTTAAATATAATGAATTTAAGCGTGTTTATGACATGATTAATAAAGTAAGTAATATAGATGGATTAAATAGTATTATTACACTTTTAAAGTCTAATATTAAATCTATAGTAACTAGACAAAATGAAATGGTTAATTTATTTAAAGCTAGTACTACTCGTGAGGATAAAATTAAATATAAGACTGAATCTGATAGGTTGATTTTTAAATATAATGTTCTTTGTGAACTTATTAATTCTATTAAAAGTTACACTGATAAATATGATAAAAGTAAAGATTCTGTAAATAATAAAACTACTAAAATGAAATATAGTGATGGTGATGTTTTAAGTATTATTGCTATGCTAAATGAAATTAAGGATGCTAAAACAGATTTATATAGAAATGGTTCTACTTTAGAAAAGAGGAAAAGAGTATTTGACTTATGTAGCGAAAGAGAAAAAATAGTTGAATCTGTTCTTGGCTTTGATGGTATAAATGCGTTAGGGGAAATAGAAAGTATTGAGGATGAAATATATTCTAAATCATTTGTTAGTGAAAAAGAATATATTATTGATACGAATGGTTTTAAAGATAAACTTAATGGTATTATACGAGAGCTTAGTGATGCTATGTTTTATAATGAAGAAAGTGCAGTGTTTAAGAGTCAAACTGCTTTTAAATATAGAGATTTTCTTGATTATAAGATTAGGCAATATAAAAATTTATTATCTAGTGTAGGTGTTGATGGTAAAGAGTTATTAAATCTACTAAGTGTATACAATATAGATAAAAACTATGAAGAGTTTAAGAGTAAACATAGTAATGATTTGATTGGTTCAGATAAAACAAGTAAAGTTACGTATTTTGACATAATGAATAAAATTGATGGTATGATTGATAAAATGGTTCATGATGGTAAAACCTTTATTAAAGAACATGATGGATTTATAAAAGTAGAAGATAGGGGTAGAAAAATAAATGATATTATGGGAGAACTTCAAAGTAAATATGCTTCATTGTTTGATATGATGGTAGAGAGAAAAAATGAAATGACAATGTAATATAAATATATTGTCTTTTATTTTTTTTGAAATTATATTATAATTATAATGGTGATGAAAAATGAGTAAAGGAAAGTTATATAAGATTGATAAAAATATGAATCCTAAAAGTGATACAACAACTTTTATAGTAAGCCTTGTTGTGTATGCAATTGTTTTAATGCTTGCAAATTCTTTATTTAAAAATATTTATGTAGAGAACTTTTTATATGCATTAATAGCAGCATTAATATTAAGTGCTTTAAATTATACTATTAAGCCTATATTAATATATTGGACTTTACCACTTAGTGTAGTAACGTTTGGAATTGCTTATCCTATTGTTAATATGATCATATTAAAGATATGTGATATTTTAATGGGTAGTTCATTTGAAATAAGTGGATTCTTTTCTACATTTATAATAGCAATATTTATAAGTGGTATGAAAATGTTTTTAGATAGTTTTATTACTAAAAATATAGGAGGAAAGTAATATGTCTCCTATTATTTTTACGGTGGGTTCTTTTGAGGTTAGATGGTATAGCGTTTTAATAACAATTTCTGTACTTATATCGTATTCAATGATTATTAGAGAAGGGGAAAGACTTAATATTAAAAAGGAATTTACTTTTAATATGCTTTTTTGGACTTTAATATTTGGTATTATTGGTGCTAGACTTTATTATGTATTGTTTAATTTATCTTATTATTCTCATAATGTAGCTGAAATATTTAAAATATGGAATGGTGGGCTTGCTATAACTGGTGGTACTATTGCTGGACTTATAACTATACTTTTATATTGTAAAAAATATAAAGTTAATTCTCTTAAAGTACTTGATATAATAGTAGTTGCATTATTATTATCGCAAGCAATTGGAAGATGGGGAAACTTCTTTAACAGTGAAGCATATGGTATATCAGTTGAATATAAGACACTTGTTAATTTAAAAATAATACCTCAATTTATAATAGATAATATGTATATAAATGGTGCTTATCATTTACCTATGTTTTATTTTGAATCTTTGTGGTGCTTTTTAGGCTTTATTATTTCTTTAATAATAAGAAGAATGAGATACATTAAAGATGGTCAAATACTTTCATTTTATTTAATATGGTATGGCTTTGCTAGATTCTTTATTGAAATATTTAGAACTGATAGTTTAATGCTTGGAAGTATTAAAATAGCATGTGTAATGAGTGTGATTATGTTTATTACTGGTATTATTATAACTATTATTCAAAATAAGAAACCTAAGTTAGATAATTTATATAATACTGGATTAAAAGAAGAAATTAGATTTTAAGGAGATAATATGTACGATTGCATAATAGTAGGAATGGGACCTGCTGGGATGAGTGCTGCTTTATATGCTAAGAGAAGTGGTATGAATACACTCATAATAGATAGTAGTGCCCCTGGTGGTTTATTAAATAAAATATCTATAGTTGAAAACTATCTGGGAGTTGGTTCTATTAGTGGAATAGATCTTGCACTTAAGATGTTTGAACATGTAAGGAGTGAAGAAATTCCATATAAAATAGAAACTGTAACAAGTGTTAAAAATAATAATGATTATAAAACTATATATACAACCAAAGGAGAATATAAAACTAAAACAATTATATTTGCAATAGGAAGAAAACCTAAAAGTAGTAGTATAGTTAATGAAGAAAAATATAAAAATAAAGGAATTAGTTATTGCGCTATATGTGATGCAGCTTTATATAAGAATAAAGAATTAGTTGTTTTAGGAGGAGGCAACTCTGCCTTTGAAGAAGCAATTTATTTAAGTGACTTTGCAAGCAAAATAACAATCATAGTTAAGAATGAAATATCTGCTGATGATGAGCTTACATGTGAAGCTAAAAATAAAAATATTAATATAATGACAGGTGTGTCAGTGAGTGAATTTATCGGTAATGATAAAATATCAGGCGTTTTATTAGACAATGGAAATGTTATTAATTGTTCTGGTGTGTTTATTTATTATGGATATAGTGCAGAAACATCATTTATAAGTAATTTAAATATAACAGATGATAAAGGATATATTGAAGTAGATAACAATATGAGAACAAACATAGATGGTATTTATGCATGCGGAGATATTATTAAAAAAAATGTATATCAAATAATAACTGCTTGTAGTGATGGGGCAATCGCAGCATTGAGTGCTAAAAAGTATGTTAGTAAGCATTAGGAGGGTTTATGCTAGTATATGGTAAAAATGTAGCGGTAGAAATACTCAAAGGTAATTATAAAATAAATAAAGTATTTCTTGATAAAAATTATAAAGATGAAGAGATGTTATCATTAATAGATAAAAAGAATCTTAAGAAGTTTCATATAGATAAAAATAAGCTTGATAAGATGTGTCAAAGTTCTACTAATCAAGGTATTGCACTTGATATAGAGGAATTTAAATATTATACTCTTGATGATATAGTAAATGATCCGAATTCTAACTTTATAGTGATGCTAGATAGAATAGAAGATCCACATAACTTTGGTGCGATTATAAGGACGTGTGAGTCTGCTCATGTTAACTATATAATAATACCTAAAAAAAGAAGTGTTACTGTTAATAGCACAGTTTATAAAACATCTAGTGGTGCGATATCAAATATTAAAATATGTGAAGTAGTTAATCTTAGAAATGCAATTGCTAAACTTAAAAGTTTGAACTACTGGGTATATGGCGCTGATATGAAAGGTAAAGACTATAGAACTATAGATTATAGTGGTAAAACATGTTTAATAATAGGTAACGAAGGACATGGGCTTAAACAAATAGTATCTGATAGTTGTGATGAAATTGTATCTATACCTATGAGGGGTAAAGTTAACTCATTAAACGCATCTGTCGCAAGTGGTATATTAATATATGAAATAGTTAAATATAAATAGGTGTATTATGGACTATAGAGAATTAAACGATAACGAGCTTATTTATTTATGCAATGAAAATAATGAAGATGCAATTAATTTAGTAATTAATAAATATAAAAGTTGTATTATAACTATTTTAAAAGAATATTTAAAAGAGTATAACATTATTGGAATAGAAATATCTGATCTTTATCAAGAAGGTTTAATAGGACTTTTACATGCAATAGAGACATTTGATAAAAACAAAGAAGTACTATTTTATACATATGCATGTACTTGCATAAGAAAAAGTATTATATCAGCTATAAGATTAACATTTAGACAAAAAAATAGAATACTTAATAATTCTTATTCATTAGATAAATTATTTAATGAATCAACTAATAATTATTATGAAGTATTTAAAGATATGTCTCAGGAACCAAATAAGTTACTTATAGATGAAGAAGAACAAAAAGATATGGTAAATAGACTTAAGAAAAGACTGAGTAAGATGGAGTGTAATATTCTTGAACTTAAACTCAAAGGATTAAAAAATGCTGAAATATCTAGTCTTATAGATAAAGATAAAAAGTTCGTTGAAAATACAATGTTTAGGATAACAAAAAAATATAAAGAATTAATGAATCTATGATATAATTTTAAGTGAGGTAATATTATGTTTGATTATATAAATGGTATTGTTAGTAAGACAGTACTAAACTATGTAGTTGTTGATTGTAATGGCGTTGGATATAAAATATATACACCTAATCCATATAAGTTTAAGGAAGGACAAATGTCCAAACTTTATGTATACAATCATGTAAGAGAAGATGAAAATGCTCTATATGGTTTTAGTAGTGAAGATGAACGTGATTTATTTTTAAAACTTATTAATGTTAAAGGACTTGGCCCTAAAATGGCTATGCCAATACTAGCAACTGGTTCTATTAATGGAATTATAGATGCAATAGATAGAGAGAATATACTTTATCTTAAAAAATTTCCTAAGATTGGTGAAAAGGTAGCTAGACAAATAATTCTTGATTTAAAAGGAAAACTTGTTATGAGTGAGAATGCATCAGTTGATAATAGTGATGAATTAGTTCTTGCATTAGAATCTTTAGGATATAAGGCCAGTGATATAAAGGGTGTTGTTGTTAAAGTAGATAAGACTCAAGGAATAGAGGCCCAAATTAAAGAGGCATTAAAATTATTGTTGAAGTGAGGTTATTATGGTAATAGGAATTGATATGGATGATACTATTTGCTCTACTAATGAACTAATAATAGAAGTAGCAGATAAGTATGATAAAGAGGTACTAGGAGGTACTGGTGTTAAAGATGTAGAGGCATATGAATTTACTGATATGTTAGGATGGAATCCTGAGATGAAAGGGCAATTCTTTAAAGATAAATTAGAATTCATTATGAGTAGTGCAACTATTAAACCAGATGCTCGTGAGGTTATTAATAAACTTCATGATGAGGGATGTAAAATAATTATAATTACATTTAGAAAAGCTAAATATTTAACTGATCCATATAAATTAACTGAAGATTGGTTAAAAAAAGAGGGCGTTAAATTTGATAAGATATATGTTGATACTGGCTCTAAAGTAGATGAGTGTGTTGAATCTAAAGTAGACTTATTTATCGATGATAAGGAAGGCCACTGTGAAGAGGTAAGTGAAGCTGGAATAGATGTAATATTATTTACAAATGCATATAATCATGATGAAAAGAGATTCACTAGATTTGATAATTGGTCTGATATATATAAATACGTAAAGGAGAATTATAAATGGACGAAAGAATAGTTACAAATCATGAATTAGAAGCTGATACATTTGAAAAAACTATAAGACCAGATTCATTTGATGAATATGTTGGTCAAACTGATGTTAAAGAAAACATTAAGGTTTTTGTATCGGCGGCTAGAATGAGAGGTACTAATCTTGATCATGTTCTTTTATATGGCCCACCTGGTCTTGGTAAAACAACACTTGCTCATATTATTGCAAATGAACTAGGAAGTAATATTAAAACAGCAAGTGGTCCTACTATAGAAAAGAGTGGGGATTTAGCAGCAATACTTTCTACGCTTGAGCCTAATGATGTTTTATTTATAGATGAAATACATAGGATTCCTAGATATATAGAAGAAATATTATATAGTGCGATGGAAGACTTTAAACTTGATATAATTATTGGTGGAGAAGGACAAAGCAGAAATATTAAAATAGATTTACCACCATTTACTTTAGTAGGTGCGACTACTAGAGCAGGAGATTTAACAGCTCCTTTAAGAGATAGATTTGGTATTATATCAAAATTAGAGTTTTATACTAATGAAGAGTTAAGTCAAATAGTTAAAAGGTCTGCAAGGGTACTTAATCTTGAAATTGAAGATGATGCTGCTTATGAAATAGCAAAAAGAAGTAGAAAAACACCTAGAATAGCTAATAGATTATTAAAAAGAGTTAGTGATTTTGCACTAGTTAATGGTGATGGTGTTATTAGTCTTGATATAGTTAAAACATCACTTAAAAGGCTTAAAATAGATGAATCAGGTCTTGATAGTACTGATATTGAATACTTAATGAGTATTATAAATAAATTTAATGGGGGTCCTGTTGGTATAGAGTCAATCGCATCATCTATTGGTGAAGAGGCTACTACCATAGAGGATGTTATAGAGCCTTTCTTATTGCAAGAAGGTTATGTTAAGAGAACTTCTAGGGGAAGAATAATAACTGAGAAAACATATAAAAAGTTTAAAATAAATAATCAGCAAAGTTTATTTGATTATTAAAAAAGATATTAATTTTGTTTTAATATCTTTTTAATTTGTCTATAACTAATATGTTTTTTATTTTCGTTTATGAAAGATAAACTTCTAGGATCTATACTTCTTTCATAAAGATAATGAAATTTATTTTTACTAGTTAGCTTATATGATTTAAATGTTTCTAAATCTATATAACTACTTCCAACCTTATAAAATAGTCCCCATTTGACTAAAGAAAGCTTATAATTAAAAATTTCTTCTCCATTCAATACATATCTTTCAATATCAGTTATTTCGACTAATCTACCATTATAAATATTACTGGTGTTCATATGCGTCCCCTCGTTTGATTTATATTATAGCATTAAAAAATAATTTGTAAATAAAAAGAATTATTTTTTATATAATTCTTTTTTGTAATTATCAATTATTTCATCCATAAGTGTAATATAATCTTTTTCTTCTTTTCTTTCCTCGTCAGTTAAAGTATACATATCATTAATAGTAACTTTAGTTAATGAGTTAGATGAAATGAATTTTTCTTGTTCTTCAGTTAGCTTTTCATTTTCAAGAACATATATATATTCAATCTTTTTTGATTTGATAAGACTAGTTGCTTCTGCATAAGATTTATCAATTGATTCAGTATTTTTATCTATTGATATAACATTAATATTATATTTAGTTAAATAATTAAATACATCACTAGTAGCAAGTATAGTGTTATAATTACCATTTTTACCAATGTCATATAATTTTACATCTATTTCAGATACTTTTTCATTTAATGTTTTATAATTATTTTCTATTTCTTCTTTCGTATACACATTATCATTATATTCTATTAAACTTGATTTAATATTACTACAAAGCATTAGATAGTTTGATGGATCTAGCCAAATATTAGTGATATTTAAACTATTATCCATTCCTTTAGTTGCATCTATTAACTTTAAATTAGAATTAGCATTTAATAAGTCTTTAGCAAGATTAGCTTCTTTAGCAATACCTGAATATATAAATATTTTTCCATTTGAATAAATCTTTTTCTTTTTATCAGTCACTCCATAATCAGTAGTTGCATTGTCTGGATAAACACTCGATACTTTACTTTTAGTGCCATAAAGTACATTAGTTGCATACTCTATAGGATAGAATGTAGTATATACATATTTATCACTAAAGTCTTCATTTAAGTTACATCCACTTAGCATAAATATACATGTGCTTAATAAACAAAATAATTTCTTTTTCATATTTTTTCTCCTTCTGTGATAACAGGGTCATAACCAAACTTTCCAAAAGGATGACACCTTAATATTCTTTTAATTCCTTTAAATATTCCTTTTAATCCATATATTTCTAAACATTGCTTCATATATTCACTACATGTGGGAGTAAATCTACAGTATGAATGGCAATGAAGTGGTGTTATTTGATATAGATTAATTAATTTAATTAATATTTTAGTCATATTTATATTATATAATATTATTTAATAAAAATAAATAACAAATGCTAAAAAGTATGATATACTTAACACATAGGAAAATTACTTAAGGAGGAATCATGAAAAATATATTTAGCAAATATGGTATCACTATTAAAAATGAAAAATTATTAAAAGAAGCTTTGACTCATAGTAGTTATTCTAATGAGCATGGTGGGACTTGCTATGAAAGACTTGAATATTTAGGAGATGCCGTTTTAGAAATAGTGTGTAGTGAATATTTATATAAAAATACTAATAATCCAGAGGGTGAAATGAGCAGACTAAGAAGTTTATACGTGTGTGAAAATGCATTATATGAATATTCTAAATCAATTAATTTAAAAGATTATATATTATTAGGCAATGGAATTGACGAGGCTAATAAAACTATTATAGCTGATGTATTTGAAGCTGTTATGGCTGTTATATATTTAGAAAGTGGATTATCTACTGTAAAAAAATTATTTAATAGTCTAATAGTTCCTCATATTGAATCACATGATGACTTCTTAATGGATTATAAAAGTTTATTACAAGAATCTGTTCAGACAGTTAAGAAAAGCGTTACTTATAGACTTGTAGAAGAAAGTGGGCCTGCTCATTTAAAGAAATTTAAAGTAGAAGTTATTATTGATGGGCTTGTATTTGGAGTAGGAGAAGGTTCAACTAAAAAGAGTGCAGAACAACAAGCTGCGAAAGATGCTTATATGAAAAGAGCAAAATAAAAAATTAATATAAAGAAAATATGTTATAATTAATTAGTAATTAAAGTAGAAATGGGTAATGTGTATGTATATTAAAGAAATCAAATTAAGTGGATTTAAAAGTTTTGCAGATAAGACAACTATAGAACTTGATAAAACTTTTACAGGTATAGTAGGGCCTAATGGTAGTGGTAAAAGTAATATAGTTGATGCGATTAAATGGGTACTTGGAGAACAAAGTGTTAAAACATTAAGAGGTTCTAATAATATGACTGATGTTATATTTACTGGCTCTTCATCAAGACAACCATCTAACTTTGCATCTGTTTGTATTATATTTGACAATAGTGATAGGACACTTAATATAGATTATAATGAGGTATCTATTAAAAGAATGGTTTATAAAACAGGAGAGAATGAGTACTATATCAATAATGAAAAATGTAGGCTTAAAGATATAACTAATTTATTTTTAGATTCTAGATCTTCTAAAGAATCGTTTAATATAATACCTCAAAATAAAATAGATCAAATATTAAGTGAAAAACCTGAAGAAAGAAGAACTATATTTGAAGATGCATCTGGAGTATTAAAATATCAAAAGAGAAAAGAAGAATGTTTGAATAAACTTTCTAAAACGAATGATAATATTGATAGAATTAACTTAATAATAAGTGAAAATGAGGAAAATATAGGTCCTTTAGAGGCATCTGCTAAAAAAGCAAAAGAATATAAAACTGCACTAAATGAACTTGAATCAGTTGAAATAGCACTTATTGCTAAAGATATAACTACATATAGTAGCGATGTTGAAATTAAGAGTGAAAGGAAAGTTTCTTTAGAAGATGAATTATCAAAATTAAATACTACTAAAACTAGTGATAATACATTAGTAGAGAAGCTTAAAGTTGATGTATTAAACTTAGATGAAAAAATCAAAGTAACTAGTAATGAAATATTTAAGTTAAATGAGAGCTTGCTTGATTTAAGTAATAAAAAAACATTATTAACTGAAAGAAATAAATATGATAAATCTAGTGATGAAGTTAAAAATAATTTGATTAATCTTAAAGAAAAAGAGGGAATTACTAGAAACAATATTCTTGGGGTAGAGTCTGATATTAAAAATCTTAATGAAACTATTAATACACTAAATATCAAAATTAGTGAGTTATCAAAAGATTACAATGAAATAGGAAGAGATAAAGAGAAAGATAATTTTAGTTTAAATTCTAAGAGAAAATTATTATTTGAAACTAATAATAAAATAGATATATTAAAAACTAACATAGCTAATATGAATAAAGTTCCATATTCAGTTAGATGTATAGTAGGCAATCCTGTTTTAAGAGGTATTCATAATATTCTTGGAAGTTTAATTGAAGCGAAAGAAGAACATGTCTCAATGATTGAAATAGCTCTTGGTGGCTCTATAAATAATATAGTTGTTAATGATGAAGGATGTGCTAAAGAAGCAATTGAATACTTAAAAAATCATAATAAGGGAAGAGCAACATTTTTCCCACTTACAGTTATTAAGCCTAAAAGCATAGATCCTGATACTAAAAAAGAAATAGAGTCTATCATTGGATATATGGGTGTGTTAAGTGACTTTGTAACGTATGACTCTAAATATTATAATATAGTAATGAATCAACTTGGAAATATAATAGTTGCTAATAACATAAACACTGCTATTGCAATAAGTAAGAAAATAAACCATCGTTATAGAGTAATATCTCTTGACGGAGAACTTATTCATGTAGGTGGAGTTATGAGCGGTGGTAGTATAAGAAATGATAATTCATTTATTAAAGATAAATATGAGCTTGAAAGACTTATTTCTTCTATTGAACCACTTTCAAATAATATAAAAGAACTTGAATTAAAGATAGATGGATATGATAGAGATTTGAATATCATTAAAGATAAAGTATATAATATTAATATTGATTTAATTAAGACAAAAGAATTATTAAATAATAAAAATATTGAGAAAGATAATTTTAATAAAGAACTTGATAGTATAGTAAATGAAATAAGTAATTTATCATCATCATCTTTAGATAGTGAATTAAATATTGTTATTAATGAGTATTATAATCATGAACAAAAGAAAATTACTTTAGAAAAAGAATTAGAGCACTTAAATAATGAAAAATTAAATAAAAATAGTGAATTAAATGATTTAGAATTATCTATTAGAAAACAAAATTCTAAGAATAATGCTATTATTAATGAGATTAATTCACTTGAGATAGATATTGCTAAATTAAATATGAATCTTGATAATTTATTAAAGAGACTTAGTGAAGACTATAGTTTAGGCTATGAAAGAGCCAAGAATGAATATACTCTTGAAATAGATGAAGATGTTGCTCGTGAAAAGGTAAACTCATTGAGAAGAAAAATTAAGTCATTAGGAGAAGTAAATTTAGGTTCTATTGAGGAATATGAAAGAATATATACTAGAGTTACTTTCTTAAATAAACAAAAGCAAGATTTAGAAAATAGTGAAAAAGATTTGCTTTCAATTATTGATGATATGGATAGCGTAATGAAAGATAAATTTATAACATCATTTAATAATATTAATATAGAGTTTGGCAAAGTATTTAAAACATTATTTAAGGGAGGGTCTGCTCATTTAGAGTTAACAGATCCTGACAATATATTAGAAACAGGTATTGATATTATTGCAGTACCTCCTGGTAAGAATAAAAAATCATTATCGCTTTTATCTGGTGGTGAGAGGACGATGACTGCGATTAGTTTGCTTTTTGCAATTATGAATCTTGAAAAAGTACCATTCGTTATACTAGATGAAGTTGAGTCTGCACTTGATGAAAATAATGCTACTGTATTTGGTGAATATTTAGCAAACTATAAAAATAAAACACAACTACTTGTAATAACTCATAAAAAGAAAACAATGGAATTTTTAGATAGACTTTATGGCGTTACTATGCAAGAGAGTGGTGTAAGTAAATTAGTTAGTGTAAAATTAGATAATTAAAAAAGTCAGCGAAAACTGACTTTTAAATTGCTCTCATATTATCTTGATTTTTATATGGGTCTTTTTTATCTATTTTATCTACAAATAGTATTCCATTTAAGTGATCTATTTCATGTTGAAATGCTACTGCTATTTCTTCTCTTACACGTTTTTCATGTTTTTGACCAAATTCATCATAATATTCAACAGTTATTCTAGCATATCTTGGAACTATTCCATCAACAGCTCTATTTACACTTAAGCATCCTTCTCCTTCTTCTACATAAATTAGTTCTTCAGAGTGAGAAAGTACTTTTGGATTAATTACTTTATATTCTTCAAAAGTGCCATCATCATTTTTATAAGAAATAACAAAGAACCTTTTAAGTACACCAAGTTGCACAGCAGCAAGTCCCATCCCAGCACGAATATCATATTTTAGAGCATACTCTTCATCTTGACTAAGTCTTAAATATTGAATCATGTTATTGATTAAGAATATATCATCCTCACTCATAGGAAATTCTACATCTTTACTAATAGTTCTAAGTATTTTACCTGATTTTTCATCTAAAATATCTTTTTGTTTTAACATACTTCTTTCTCCCAAGAGTATTTTATCAAAAAAAGCAAATAATTTCAAATCTTATTGAAATAACTAATTATTAATTATATAATTATTATAGGTGTATAATATGAAAGATAATAATAAAAAAGTAACTTTAGCTTTTATAGGTATAATATTAATAGTTATATTTATGATACTTTTAACTATAACATATATTAAATTAAGCAATTCTTTAACTGAAGAAGATATTTTTAATAAAAAAATTAAAGTATCATTTATTGGTAATAGTAATATTACTCTTGTTAATAGTAAACCATCTGATACATTGAATAAATCATTTACTATTGAAAATATAAGTGATGAGATTATATATTATGATATTATAATTGACAATATAATTAATAATTTTGAAAATCAAAGTGATATTGTATATACACTATATGGTTCTAATGATGGGGGATATATAAAAGAAAGTATATTTCCTAGTATAAAGACATCTGTGGCGGCGAATATAGAATTAAAGCCTCATGAAAAACAAACTTATTCTATGAATATTACATTTTTAAAAACAGATAGTGATCAAAGCAATAACTTAAATAAAACTATTTCATCAAATATTAGGATAGTTAAATCTGACATAGATAAATATTATAGTAAAGGTACTTTATTAGAAAAAGTTCTTTCGAGTTATAATATTAAATCTGAAAGTAAAATAGATAATACATCTTTAAATGGAATATATACTACTAATAACAGTATTGATGGTAAGAGAGTATTTTATTTTAAAGGAGATAATACTCTTAATAACAATGTAATTTTTGCTGGATATTGTTTTAAAATATTAAGAACAGATGAAAATATGGGGCTTAGACTTGTATATAGTGGAAACTATGAAAATAATAGTTGTAATTTTGATAAGGTATTAGATGTATCAAGCTTTAATGATAATAATAATTATAATGCATATGTAGGATTTATGTATGGTAGTGCTAGTAGCAATAATTATATAGATGAACATAAGAATATTAATTCTAGTAAGATAAAGACTTTTTTAGATAATTGGTATATTAATAATCTATCTAAATATTCTAATATGATTAGTGATTCATATTATTGTAATAATAGAAAAACAAGTAATTTTAAATATAATAGTACTTTATATGGCACAAGTGGGTATGCTAATAATAATACAGGGTATGCTTCATTTAAAGGATTATCTATTGATTCTGCGCCAACATTAAAATGCTATAATGTTTCTGATAGATTCAGTATTAATCTAAAAAATGGTAATAATGCTCTTAATTATCCAGTTGGTTTACTTACTGCTGATGAAGTGAGTATTATAGGAAATAATTCATATTTAAATACAAATAATGATTATTGGACTATGACACCTGCATATTATAATGGAGCATATTCATATAATTATATTGTAAGTAAAGGAAAGTTAATTCCTAAAAATGTTAGTGAAAAATATGCAGTTAGACCTGTTATAACACTAAAATCTGATGTTAAATATACAAATGGAGATGGAAGTATAAAAACTCCATATATAATAAAATAGAGGTGAAGTATGAATATAGTTGATGCAGTAATTATAATATGTATAATTCTTGGTGCGATGGGAGGACTAAGAAGAGGACTTATTAAGGAAACAGTTTATTTAGTAGGTATATTATTAGTACTTATAGTATCTTTTCATTTAAAAGATTATGTAGCGACATTTATGTATAAGTATTTACCATTTTTTAATTTTCATGGGCCACTTGAAGGGGTGTCTGCTTTAAATATATTAGTTTATGAACTTATAGCATTCTTAGTGGTTTTCTCAGTTATTTATTTAATACTTAGAATAATACTTAAATTAACAGGCATAATAGAAACAATATTAAAAGCTACTATAATATTAGGATTCTTTTCTAAAATAGGTGGTGCTATTTTAGGAGCAATAGAAGGATACATTATAGTATTTATAGTATTATTTACATTAAATCAACCATTTTTGAATGTAACAGGTATGAATGAATCTAAATTAGGAAACTTTATACTTGATAAAACGCCATTTATGAGTAAGGCAACTGAAGGGATTAGAAATGCTGTTTATGAAATAGATGATCTTGCTGATAAATATAAAAATAATAAAAAAGTATTTAATGATGAAGCAATAAAATTATTTATTAAATACGATATAATATCAGAAGATAATATTAATTTACTAAAAGAGAAAGGAAAATTAAATTGATGATACATTTAGAAAAAGATAATTTAGATGAACTTATAAAAGAAGGAACTCATTTACTTGATTTTTATGCAGAGTGGTGTGGGCCATGTAAGATGTTAACTCCAGTATTAGAAATGGTTAGTGATAAAATAAATATAATAAAAATAGATATAGATGAGTTTCCAAAATTAACAAGTGAATATAGAATAATGAGTGTTCCAACTTTAATATTTGTTAAAGATGGAAAAAAACAAGAAGAAATAGTTGGCTTTCATACTGAAGATGAACTATTAGAAATAATAGAGAAGTTATAATTTTATTGTTTTATATATTAAAGTTTTCAGTTAAGAATTGATAGTTTAAATAACTATCTTTTTTTATTTAATTATGGTAAAATCTAATGCGAAGGGAAGGTGAAACTAGGCTGTTTTCCTAGTGGAGTATGGATTATAAGAATATAGAAACTTATGACTATGATTTAGATGAAAGTTTAATAGCGCAAACTCCCTTAAAGATGAGGGATCATTCTAAATTATTAGTTGTAAATAAAAAATATGGAAGTTTTAAAGATGATGTATTTTATAACATCATCGATTATTTAGAGAGTGGGGACATTCTTGTACTTAATAATACCAAGGTTTTACCAAGTAGAATATATGGTATAAAGAAAGAAACTAATGCTAAGATAGAAGTATTATTATTAAAAGAAATAGAAAGTGATGAATGGGAAACTTTAGTAAGACCACAAAAAAGAGTTAAAAAAGGAACAGTTATATCTTTTGATACTGATTTTGAATGTATTGTTACTGATGTTTTAAATGATGGTATAACTCATGTTAAATTTAATTATAAAGGTATATTTTTAGAACATTTAAATAAAGTTGGGGCTATGCCTTTGCCACCATATATACATGAAAAACTAAAGGATAATGATAGATATCAAACTGTATATGCTAAAAATTTAGGTAGTGCGGCTGCGCCTACTGCTGGACTTCATTTTACAAAAGAACTATTAGAAAAAATAAGAGAAAAAAATGTAGATATTTTATATGTAACACTTAATGTAGGACTTGGAACATTTAGACCAGTAACAGAGGGTGATATAACTCATCATGATATGCATAGTGAAAAGTATGAAATAACTGAAGAAGTTGCAAATAAATTAAATAAAGCAAAAAAAGAAAAAAGAAGAATTATATGTGTTGGGACTACTTCATTAAGGACATTAGAGGCAAATTATCAGAAATACAACTCTTTTAAAAGTACATGTGAAGAGACTGATATATTTATTTATCCGCCTCATGAATTTAAATCATGTGATGCTTTAATAACTAATTTTCATTTACCTAAAAGTACACTTGTAATGCTTGTTTCTGCATTTAGTAGTGTTGATATTATAATGAATGCATATAAGCATGCGATAGAAAATAAATATAGATTTTTTTCTTTTGGTGATGCGATGTTTTTAACTGATAAGGAGGTTAAATAATGGATTTAAAATTTAAATTATTAAAAGAATCATCATGTGGTGCAAGACTTGGAGAGTTTGAAACTAAATGGGGTAAACATAAAACACCAATGTTTATGCCAGTAGGTACTCAAGCTACTGTTAAAACATTATCACCTGAGGAATTAAAAAGTTGTGGTGCGGATGTAATACTTTCAAACACATATCATTTATGGTTAAGACCAGGTGAAGATGTGGTTGATAATGCCGGTGGACTTCATAATTTTATGAATTATAAAACAGGGCCTATACTTACTGATTGTGGTGGATTTCAAGTATTTAGTCTTGCTAAACCTAAGGATATAAGTGAACAGGGTGTTAAATTTAAGAGTCATATTGATGGAAGTAATTTATTTTTAACACCTGAAAAAAGTATTGAAATACAAAATAAATTAGGTTCAGATATAATAATGAGTTTTGATGAGTGCCCTCCATATCCAGTAACTCACGAATACATGAAAAATAGTATTGAAAGAACTCTAAGATGGGCTAAAAGAAGTTTAGATGCTAATAAGAAAAGAGATGTTCAGGCACAATTTGGTATTGTTCAAGGAGGAGAATTTCCTGATTTAAGAAAATATTCTGCGATAGAAACATCAAAACTTGATTTTGATGGTTACTCAGTAGGCGGTGTTTCAGTAGGGGAAGATCAGATGACTAAACTTAAAATGATAGAGTATACTACTCCATACCTACCAAAGGATAAAATTAGATATCTTATGGGAGTAGGAGAACCAATAGATTTAATTGATGGCGTTATTAGAGGAATAGATATATTTGATTGTGTTCTTCCAACAAGATTAGCAAGACATGGTAATGCTCTTACAAGAAATGGAAGATGTAATTTAAGAAATGCTAAGTTTATTAAAGATTTAGAACCAATAGAAAAAGAATGCGATTGCTATGCATGTAAAAACTATACTAAGTCATATATAAGACATTTGATAGTTGCAGGTGAAAGTTTTGGTCAAAGATTAATATCTATCCATAATATAAGATTCTTGACTAGGTTAATGGAAGATATAAGACTTCATATTGAAAAAGATGATTTATTAGAATTTAGAGAAGAATTTGTAAATAAATATAATAAAAAGTAAAATAATTGACAAATTTTGTATATTCTCTTGAATTAAAATTAAGTTTTTAGTAGCATAAAAGTATAAAACATAAGGAGGATATATGAAAGGTTTAAAATTGTTTTTAACAGCAGGTGTTTTCGCAGTTCTAGGGCTTACTGGTGTAAATGCTGCGGATTCAACAAAAATTACAACTGTTGATGAATTAAATGCTTGTATCAAAGCAAATGGTACTTGCGTACTTCAAAATGATTTGACTACTGATAAGGTTATAGTAAACGGCGAGGGCGTAAAAGCAGTTATCGATTTAAATGGTAAAACATTATATTCATCGATAACTGTATCTGAAAAAGGAGAATTAACAGTTAAAGATTCAGGTTCCAATGGGTCTATTACAAAACATTCTACTGTAAAAGTACTTACTGATGGTAAATTTATTTTAGATAGTGGTACTATTGATGCATCAGATAAAGGTAATGGAATTTGGGTAGAAAACGCCACATTTATTATGAATGGTGGTAAAGTCAAAGCTAAAGAATTTGGAGTTACTTATAAAAATAAATCTAAAATTACTATTAACAATGGTACTATTGAAACTAAAGATAATATTGCTATTGGCGATAATGGTACTGCTGGATGGGGTGGAAATGTAGTTAATGTTAATGGCGGAAACTTAATTAGTAATATTGTTTCTGCAGGTTATATTTCTTGTGGTATATATAACTCTAATGATACTACTTTAACTGTAAAATCTGGCGTTAAAATCACTGCTAACAAAGGTGGTGCAGGTATAGTAATCAGAGGTGGTAAAGTAACAATTGCTAAAGATGTTATTGATAATATGGTTACTGGAACATCTAAAGGTAAAGTCGGAGACTCTAAAGTTATAGTTGCAGGAAAGGTAGTTAAAGATTATGCCTCTAATTATCCAGCAAAAGATACAATAAATGTTACTATTGATTATGCAACAGTAGTAGATAAAAAAGCTGCAAGTAGTATTGAATCTAAACAACAAACAGCATTAAATAATGAAATTAGTAGTATTGTTAATGGAAATAAAATTCCTGAATTAAATAATACAGATTTAACAAATATTGCTATTAAGACTACTGTGGATGAACTTAGCGATACTCAAAGAGATCAAGTTGCTCAAGAAGCAAAAGAAGTAATAAAAGATTTCAAAGCTGCTAAAGCATTAGATTTAGGAGTTGTTGTTACTAATAATGGAAACAGGGTTTCTAATTTATCAGAAACAACTAATAAAATACCATTTGCAATTGATGTTAAAGCAATTACTACTGATAGTAAATTAAACTATGAATTCCAAGTAATTAGATATCATGTTAATTCAAGCCAAGTTGGATCATTTGATGTTTTAGAATCTACTTATGATGCTAAAAATGGTGTGGTTTCATTTGAAACAGATAAATTTTCAATTTACTTACTTAGTTATAAAACTTCAGTAAAGAGTGATAATAATACAGCAAATCCTCAAACAGGGGACGGTATTGCTTATACTGCATTAGGACTTTTATTAAGTGCTCTTGCTATAGCTGGTATTACATATAAATTAAAAAATAACTAATAATAAAATAAAGAGTCTTAAATGAGACTCTTTTTTAATGCTTATTATTTCTTTTCCTTTACCCCAACAATACCACCTATAACAGATGATAATATTAAACTCATATAATAAACTATATTAGAAAAACCTATTTTAGAGATAAATAACGATATAATTAAGAATATGATAACTAATACAAGAGACACTAGAAAACCATTTAAATAACCCTTTCTTTGCTCCATATGAGCTGTTTTACTTCCTAGTAAGAAAAATAATATAATCATTGCAATATAATTAATAATACTTATTGTTTTATAGTTAAATAATTCAAAATAGCTTATAATAGACATTAATAATAAATATACAAAAAAAACTATTAAAAACATAGATATACTTTTTAAATAATTAATAATTTTATTCATTTTATCACCTAATTAATTATATTTACATTAAAAAATAATATGTCAATCATTTGTAAATTGACTATTATTAAATAAAAATGATACAATTTTATCATGATAATAAAAGGAGTAAGATAAATATGAAGAAAAAAGGATTCACATTAGTAGAATTACTAGCAGTAATAGCAA
>OJKW01000543.1_pt1 | contig 28300 bp, 36 predicted proteins | sample 1596591 | NCBI WGS metagenome assembly OJKW01 (sample SAMEA4350166, study PRJEB24818) | metagenome | biome: human; feature: gut; material: faeces | place: Denmark | collected 2013-09
TCTCCGTAGTGGTCCTTTGTTCACCACACTTATTTCCTCAGCCAATCATAGGTGACTGAACGTCTGATTATCGGTTTACGATTACGCTGACAAAGGTACGGCTTTTATTTTAATTTGCAACAATCTGCACAAAATAATCTCAGTATTTAACGTTTATTAGCATGAAAAACCTATCAAATCACTGTAACTCACTGATAATCAGATAATATGCGATGCCGTGCATTGATGTGCATAGATGAAAATTGGCATCTATTCCGTGTAACTGCCTGCAGATCAGACCGATGCATTGATGCATTGATAAAATCGGATTTTTCTATAATATACATAAATATGGTGTGTGCGATAATATATAATTACAATATACCTGTTTTCATATATTTAATAATACCTCATTTTATCAATGCATCAATGCAAATATCTATAAATCAGTTAGTTATCCTGCACAGATACAAAAATATTCAACAATGCCTATCAATGCAGCTTGCGCATCACACTGGTTTGTAGCAACTTACGTGCATACTCGAATCTACGGATATACTATATACCTTACAAATCAGTCAAAATTGGCTGAAAATGTCACGTGAATGCTGTTTTTAGGATTTCTGTTGGTTACTGTAGATAGAATCTTAGGTTTCCCGATCCGGAAGAACAGGAACCGTTTTTGCTTGATATGGTTGATTACAGCTAGTGAGTCAACTGACGAATTGTTAATTTCTGTAGAATCCGGTGACACTTTCCCTTCTATTCTGTTCCACCCGTCGTAGTATTCGAATCGGTAGATACCTGGAATTGTATCCCGGATAGTCTTGGTAACAGTACGAATCTCCAGTTTGGTTTCCACGGTGTGTGCTGACCTGACATCCCGTAGCTTTATCTTTAGGTCCTTCACGGTTTCCTGCAAGTCCGAGTTGAACAGTTCCAGCTCCGACTTCTTCAAGGACAGCGAGCGTATCTGCTCAGCAAACTGTCCTTTTTCCGTCCTGTATCGCGTAGCCTCAAGGTTCAAGGCTTCAATGTTGTTCTGTTTACGGTCCAACTCGACCTTCTGTCTCTTTACCTTATTAAAAAGGAAGCCCACTGCTATTACTAGCAGCAGGCATGCGATAATCAAATACTTTCTCATGGTGTGATTATTACGTCCTTCTTCAGCAGCCCATATTCGCTTCTCACGTCGAAGCAGGGGCATGCCTTGATGTACTCTGCTGGTTCTACTTCCCCGTTATCATTCAAGTCCGGAGACGTATCCCGATGCCCCAGCAACTCGACAATCGGATACCTGCTGCAGATGTCATTAATCAGATCGATCAGAGACTTTTTCTGGGCATCAGTCCGGGTGTCCTTCGCCTTACCGTTCTTGTCCAGCCCGCCTACGTAGCAGATACCGATGGAATGACGGTTGTATGACTGCCGGCTGAAACCTTTGGTGTTGCAGTGTGCGCCTATGGCGGTTTCCTCTCTCCCTTTTTCGACCGATCCGTCAAGCCGGATAACGTAGTGATACCCGAGCTTATTGAAACCGCGCTGCTTTTGCATCGGGTCGATCTCTTTAACTCCGATGTCCTGCCCTTCCCGTGTAGCACTACAATGGATGATGATCGCATCGGGCTTATTGCTGTTGTTTACCATCTTTAGTCTCCTTCCTTTGGATCTCACCGATGTTAAAATTTCTGAAGTAACTCTCTATTTTCCCACGAACGTAGATACTTATGCCGAAGATCGATCCAGCCCAGATCAGACATTGCGCAAAATACCACAGCACTGATTCATGGATGGAACCGTCATCGGACCTAAAGAAGCCCAGGTAGCACAGTACAACTCCCGAAACCAGCATTCCGATAGCTGTAAGTATCTGCAGGTCTTCTTTCATTCCTCTTTTCATACAATATGTGTTAGTTGATAAAACATATGCGGTACTTTTGAGGCTTGCAGCACTCGTTTTCCTGTGGTTTTATAGATTCTTTGTACTTTTCGTAAACAGTGTGGAAGTCCCCTAAAAATGCGTCCGCTTTTCCCTTTTCTGCCTCATAACGTCTACTTTTAGAGTTGTCCGGAACAATCACCGATGCCGAGTATCCGGGAATCTTGAATCCCGTGGATGTGCTTTTCTGATCAGCATCCTTGACGTATCGTGCAAAGGCATAATAACACAGGATTGTGGACAGTGGAACAATCTCGTAAGACTCCTCGCCCACGTCAACAGTGAGCGAATAGGCATCATCAGAAGTAGACGAATCCGGGATGTCTCCGCCATCCAAACCGCCGCCAAATGAGGCGGGAACCTTGATAAAGGTATCACCGCATAGACCCTGCTTGATGTCGAGCTTATCGGCTTCTTGAATGACCTTGTTGATCTCGGAGTCCTTGACATCAGCAGCGATGTTAAAGATGTCCCGGAATTTCTTGATCACGTTTGCAAAGTTAGCCATATCGATTAAACATTAGTTATTGTAGCCGTTTCAGTTTCCTCGAGTTCATTCCGGATTTCGCAGAATTCCTTCGGAACATCGAAAACTCTAGCTAGCTCACGGCTTATCTTGTTACGTAATTTAACTGTCGACCTGCGGTAGACCTTCTGCATCTCACGCACCACTTCTCCGGATGCGTTCGAAAACGAAATCAGTGATGAGTCTACGAGCGGGATCGGAATGTTGTAAGCCTGTGAAGCGATGTCTTTCTTAAGAGGTTCGCAATAGGCTTTGTACAGGTTAGCATCAATCGGTGTGCCCAGGTCATCCACCTTGATAAATGGGCGGGATTGCGGGATCATCGTGTTGTCATCACGGACCATCACCACAGCTCCGGCACCTTCAGCACCCATGATGTCACGCATTCCTTTGACGAAGTCATCCTGTTCCTTCTCGTCAGTAAAGTCACCGTGCGATACGATCTTGCACATGTGGAATCCCCGTGTAAGCGTGCGTTCCACGTAAGTGGAGTTCATCGCTTCGGCTTGCATCTCTGATTGTACTGCGTGGAACGGAGAAATCGGATAGGGCCTGGTGGTGCAGAAATTCATGTACAGCAACTGACCCGGATGGTTCTCGATGCCACCGTAAAACTCGCATTCGCTGGCGAAATTGTCCGGATCGAATGCCGGATAGGTCACCGAGGTCTTCTCAAGGGTCGTGCTTTTGATATTCTGCCTTTCCCAGTTGTTGAACACCACGTACTTGTGGATGACCGGATTGGTCAGGTAATCCTTGTTCAGCCCCGCACGAACATATTCAAAAGGAACATGGTAGACAGCCTTCGGACGGTAATCGCCTCCGTATTGGACGATAAGCGCAGCACCCCGGAATCTTGCGATGTCGTATGCTATGGAGTTCAGTATATCGTTCAATGTGTCCCCATAGGCATTCTCAAGATTGGCGAATTCATCATGCAGGAAACCTTCGCATTCGATTGCTTCCGACAATCTTTCGGTGCTTAGAGCGGCTGTTTTGCTCGCATAGATGAGTTCGGATATAATTTGGGGATACAGGTTTCCTTCCCCGTATCCCACAACCTTCTCATTCGTGCGTGCGCTCGTCTTTAAAGCCCTGTCTATTACTACATTTACTTTCTTGTGCGCTATCATCACTTAATGGTTTGATTACTTTTCTTCGTTCAGTTCTTTCTCAAGGTCCTCAAGCACCTTGTCATCTTCGGGAGCAGCAGGTGTTTCATCCTTCGGAGTATCCTCAGTTTCTGCGCCTTCCTCCTCGGTTTCTGCGCCTTCTTCCTCGATTTCCGGGATTACTGTAGGAGTATCCTCAACTACGCTCTGACCAGGTAGCACGAATTCGCCAAGGTCTTCGAAATAATTGATGTATTCCCTGTTCTCGCGCATCAATCGGGCTGCGATCGCGTCAGTACAGTTGAATGCGCGGTAAACGATGCCGTCTCCTACATGATTGATCGACATCCCCGGCTTCATGACGTAACGGGCATGCACACCGTTGATGTAGTGTTCCTTGTACCAGCGTTCCGCATAAGCGCGGTCCATGTGACACACAGGATCGAGTTTCAGATGAGTCATCCGCACGCACAGTTTCAGAATTTCTACGCTGTCCGTTAACTGTACCAATTCTCTCATCGGTTGGATATCTTTAGTTTTTCTCTTAGCCATGTTGATTATTACTTTTTAAGATTGTTGTACTGCTCCGCAGTGATGATGTAGCGATAGTCGCCACAAGAACCATCCGGAGTCTTAAGAGTCGCGGTTGTAACACCGTCTGTTGCGCTGTCAGTTACCATATCGGAAACCTCCATAGGTGAATGTGCCCCTAACAGATAGTATTGGTTGGTCTTGGTTCTGACCGCCAGAAGGAACGATCCGGACAGCAAACCGTTGATATATGTCACAACGGGAAGTGCAGAAAGCAACTTGATGTTTGCCGTGATTTCCAACATCGTAGGAGCGTTATCATTCTGACGAGCAGCCTCAGTAATCTGTACGGAGTTCTTCACGCATTGGATAGTGTAGCCACGGGCCCCACCCTTCAAGGTGATGGTGACTGTTCCCGCTGTCGGGGAAGCCGCGATACTTGACACATCCGCGTGGTTGATGATCACAGCCTCTTCTACGCCCGATATCCCGGATATCAGACCAGGATTGTTACAGTCGAAGCCTAGATCACTAGATATTTTCTTGATACATGCCATGATTATCCCGCTTTAGCAATTAATGTATTCCATGTAGATTCCGTAATGGTCGCTCTAGCCTCTCCAAGAACATTTTCCGGAGTCGAGATGGTGATGGTTGTGAAGCCACCATTTTCGTTAGCTGATTCTTCCAGCGCGGAAACCTCCAAGCCGTGATTGCAACCGAAGATACGGTAAACACCGTTTTCGATCATCTTGGCTACAGCTACAAGTCGTGAGTTGATGATCGTGTTGACAAAGTCAGCCTCCACCTTAGACTTCTTGTAGACTGTAAAGTTTACGGATTGTTCCAGCGCATTAGGCGCATTCTCATTGGATCTTACCGCCTCAGTAGCGTTAGCACCTTTTCGGATCGATGCCACACGAACAGGCTTTCCGGTAGATGTCAGAGTTACTGTAGCCTCTCCCTTGTTGATAGCTACCGATTGTACATCCGAGTAGTTGATCAGCATAAGATCAGCAATGCCGACCGCACCGCCTAAGCAGTCATAGGTGATAGCACCTGCAATATTACTTATACATCCCATATCAGCCTCCTACTTTATTAGCGTTAAGATAATCCCACACAGTCGTATTAGCTACGGCTACAGCATCTCCTCTTCCCCCATCCGGAGTCTTGAGAGCGACGGTAGCAAAGCCGCCATTAGCCGAGGTATCTGAGTCAGCCGCGGAAGCCTCCAATCCGGCAAGAGCACCAGCTACCTTGATCGTACCACCGTCTTTCAGCTTTCCAAAAGCGACAAAGTTTCCATTCAGAAGAGACTCAACGATACGAGCACCGTCTTTCGTCTTATCGTAGACAGTAACTGTCACTGTCTGTTCCATCCCGTTAGCTGCGTCTGATGTACGGATCGCCTCGGTGATCTTAGCGCTGTTCTTATAGCAGTCAACTGCGTAAGCCTTCATCCCCGAGTTAAGAGTTAGGGCAGTTACTTCGTTATCGGTGATGGTGATGGTCTTGATGTCAATTTTGTTTACGAGGAGAAGCTCGGACAAACCGATAGCTCCTCCTGCGCAGCCGAAAACGATAGCCTTATTCAGTTTTGTTAAACATGCCATTGTTTTCAGATTTTAAATGTTTAGAGCTTTTTTTTTGTAGCCAACTTAAGGATTTCCGGAACAGCCACCATTACGTCAGCAGCGAAGACAGTAGTAGAGTAGTACTTACGTGTCTGGGCGTCCTGCAGGAACGGTTTGATGTTGACATTGCTGTCTTCCAGAACGATCTGGATGTTCGTCTTCGGAGTAAACGCGATGAACGCGTCGGTCTTGGTTTCATCAGCGAGCATAGATGCCGATACATGTGGCAGTTCGTTGATCTTGTATCCTTCCAGGTAATACTCCGGTTTACCGTCCGTCATGATCATCTGAGCGATGTGGTTGTCCTTCTGTTGTGTGAAATCCTTGAAGATACGCATCACGTTAGATGTAACGAAGAACTCAGAGTTTTCCAATTGATCCGGACGTTGGGTGTCGATCAGTTTCTTCATCGTGCGGACAACTCCTGTAGTGTCGCTATCGTCAAGAGTCAAGGTGAGGATATTCTCCGAGTTGGTTTCCATCTGTTTCAAGAAACCACCGTTCTTGAAGATGTTGTACTCTACGGCAGTGTCTTTGTCGCCATCCAACCAAGCCAAACGCAGCAAGTCAGCTTCCAGCACTTTCAGAACTTCTGATGCCATGAAGCCCGCCAATTCGGTTTCGCTAAAGTCATCTGACAAGTGGATGCCTTTAGCAACCATCTTGCCCCACAGGTCCTGCAAGCAGACTACGATAGGCAATTCGACAGGCTGGAAGTCGTAGTACCTCACCTTGTCAGTCATATCTGTGTATTCGTAATTGTCGTCGCAGCCACTAGACTTGCGCAATGCCTTGCCTTTAGCGGTAAAAGTCACGATAGGAGTCTTGTTGTCGATACCAGCGAGCACTGTTGCGCCTCTCTGCATCTCCCCTACCAGTCCGACAGTCAACGAGATGATCTCGGAGAGACTGCCCATGTTAAGTTTATTCAATTCGGTAAATGTCATAGTCGTATAAGTTGTTAGATGTTAAGTTATTACTTCTTTGCGCAGTATCTCTGCATAGCTTCGTAGGCAGCTCTGCGTCTGTCCTCCTTAGACAACTGTGTCTTGTCATTCGGGGATTGTTTAGACTTGCTAGCGTCATTGCGTTCCTGTTGAGCAGGAGTTTTCGTCTGACGTGACAGCATTGTCTTGATCTCACCCAATGACTGTTCAACAGCCTGCAGGCGTTTCGAGAATTCGTCCGGAGTCTTAGACACTTCTTCCTCAGTCTTCACTTCCTCAGTGTATTCCTTGAATTCAGCGATCTTTCCGTCTTTGATCACGAGGATGAGTTTTCCTTCTTCGCCAAGATCAACGATTACTTCGCCATCTTCGACAGGTGAACCGTCCTCTTTTACTACTTCATCACCAACCGCAGCTTCTTCTCCGCTTGCCTTGATGGTGATCTTTTCACCGTTCACTGTGCTCACAATCTGGTCAGCCAGCTTGGTTTCTTCCTCTTTCTTCTCATCCTTTGCTTTTTCTTCAGCAAACTTGGAGAACAGGCTTGTAAAAAATCCCATAGATTTACGATTTTGATTGTTATTATTACTAAATAAAGAACTCGTTGCTGCCGGAAGACCTACAAGGTCGCAAGTAATAAGGTCAACGAATTCGGATACGTCCCACGTCCCGTTTTTCTCGTTCCAAACCTTATAATCCACATCGTAGACGGATACTCCGAGCATCTCCGGTTCCTTCTCAATTAGACCTGTCATAAACTTCACATCGTCCGGGTACGCTTCCGACGCAGCCTCGGAGATGGTAAGGTCCGCATACACTACACCGTCCTCTTCCACGAAGTTGGAAAAACTTCCGATGTAGTTATCCAGCATATCTAGTCCATTGTGTGTCTTACGAGCATGGATGGGTCTAGCATTCCCTAGCGCTACCAATGACGCGAGAGACTCGGGGAGGATGACAGTCTTCCCTTCCGTCCATTCACCATTAACGTAGTCGCCCCAGTAGTTAGTGGTAGGTCCTGCTTCTATTATTCTTAATCTTTTGAAAACCATAGTTGTTCCTAATTAATTGCAAAGGTATCTATTTACTTAGTTAATTTCTAAAACTCCCGTTTCAAATTGTCGCGGAGTCTATTACCAGCGTACGTCCCTGCTGAACATCGGTGATGTCTTGTACGGATACGACCGGATTCGGGGCATTCTGTACACCGTCAACGAAAGCAAGCGCAATGGCTGCGATCGTCTTGGGTGACAGGTCAACATCCTTCTTGACAGCCTTGTTCAGATTAGTCAATGACTGCGCGCTAAGCACATCGAATCCGCCACCATCGGCATACTTGTAAACGTTCGATCCACCGAATGACCGTCCACCGTACTGCATGTTCAGCGCAGACAGCGCGTTGATGGCACTGGATGCCTTGCGATTGAGGATGTACATGTTTTCCCCGCCTTCGGCTTCGAAACGCTGACCGTTCGATCCGACAAAGGTCACGCCACCCTGCGAATGGGAAGGTCCGAATATCTGACCACCCTTGGCGTACTTGCGGACACTGGTGTTGGTCTTCGGAACATCCTCTTTTACCTTAGCGATAGAGGCTACCTGCTTCAATCCGGCTGCGATAACGATCGCTGCCTGTGCAACGCCCCATATACCGCCCTGCGCAATAGCCTTGGAAGCACCGAGATATGTATTGATCGTAGCCTGTGCCAGCGCAAACACCTTTCCTGCTGCCGATTCCTGCCCCATGATGTTCGAGATCTGTCCGGCAATATCAGCGGTCATCTGTAACTTGGCGTTGACCAATTCCTTCTCACGTTTCTCACGAATCTGAGCGTACTTGGCTTCGATCAGAGTCACGTCAGCACCTACCTTCTCGGCTGCGGCAACCTCCATCTGATACTGCTGCTCAAGACGGAGAGTCTCACGCTCGAAGTCGCTGGTGATGTTCTCCTCATCGATGGCACGCTGGTTCTCCAGGTCCATTGCTTTCGCTTCTTTACGTTTCGCCTCCTCCTCGGCTTCGATGGCAGCTACCTTTTCTTGAAATGCCACCTGCTGTTCGTATCGGATGTTGTCGAATTCAGCCTGCGTGATCAGACCCTGCTCCAGCCTGTAGCGTTCCTTCTCCAGAATCGCCTGGTTCAGTTCGTTCTGATCCTCCAGGGATTTCCGCTTGTCCACGATGCCGATATTTCGCTCGCGTATCCGTAACTGTAACTCCGTTATGCCCGTTTCATAGCTCTTCAGAACCTCCTGCTGAACTCTCTTCGCGGTCTCTGCTGCCTTTTTGTCGGCATCTTCCTTCGCTTTCTTGGCTTTTTCAGCAGCTTCCTTTTGTGCTTTTGCGTAGTCTTCAGCGCGTTTCTTGTCGGCAGCAGCCGCATTAGCTCTTTCGGTGTTCTCGAAACCGGAACGCTGACCTATCAGCTCACGTCTCTGCGCCTCGTATTCAGCCTGTTTCTGCTCCAATGCAGCCAACGCCTCCACTTCCTTACGTCTATCCTCATCGGATGTGTAGGAAAGCGCATTCTGTGCCTTGATCTGCTCGTATTTAGCCCGCAAAACACCGAGTTCTGCCTCTTCCATCTGTCGCAGAATCTCAACACCGCGATCAGCAGCCTCGGTACGTTCCTGCAGACTCTTTGTCTGCTCGGCTACGATGGTCTTCATCTTCTCCAACTCCCTGCGTTGGCGGGCGAGGACCAGCACATTGTCGGTCTCGGCATTGTAGATGTCACGCTGCGCCTGCGCCATGCCTCTAGCCGTTTCGATAGACTTGACGGTTTCGTCCGATATCAGACCAAGCCAATTGTAAACCTTGATGTAAGCCTCCGCCAACCATTCAAAAACCTTTACGATCTCAGCAAACAGAGCAGCCACAGCGTCCAGCACCTTCGTGATGATCAGTTCGATAGGGGCGAGGATGGTTTTCACTGACACCGCTAACTCGTTGTTACGGTCCATCAGCTTACCGATAGCCGAGATGACTGCGAGGATAGCCGATGCGATGGCTACGAACGGATTCGCCATGAGCGCTGCATTGAACGCCTTGATGGATGCGATGCCTCCGGTCATCCCCTTGATCATCTGTCCGGTCGCACCTGTCATGCCACCAAGATTGGCGGTGGCGGCTTCGATATCCTCAGCGTAGTTACCCACGTTTCTCCGTGTGTCGCCTACCCCTTTCTCCAACTCCTTCAGCCTGTCGGAAATCTCCTTGGTCTGAGCGACCATCTGTTTCCCCGACTCGGTGTTGGTGCGCTGCTCTACCGACATCTTGTTCAACGCCTTCGTGTTAAGAGCTAGCTGTGCCCGCAACGTCTCGACACTTTCCGCCTCGGAGTTTACAATGGTGGTGTGTGCCTTGATCTGCGCGGCATTTTCCGATGTGGCTATCTTGTTGTTGTTCAACTGCTTGGTCAGCGCGATGATTGCCTTCTCTGAGTTCTCTGACTGCTTCTCGAATGCCGTCTGATCCAGCAGGTTATCCTTGTAGTTCTGACGGATGCCCGCAAGAGCGAGTTTCTCGGCATTAATCTGCTTTACTAGCTGCTTCTTCTCGTCCGATAGTTCGAGAGACTTCTTTATGAGCGCATCCAAACCGTCTACGGCTTCAGCCGTGTTGAACGATAGGTCTAATAGTGTAACGTCTTCTGCCATTATTTCTGTCTCAATAGATTAATTTTAGTCAATTTTACCTTACATTCCTGCGTGGAAAGGTTGTAATCCGTGATCGACCGGACGTAAAAGAATGCATTCAACTGCTTGAACCACACCACACCGTTCTCCTTGTATTTGTTTTCGATGTAGTAGTAAGGTATCTTAGCCTTAATTGTCACGTCCAATGCGTCCGAAAACAGCCCGTAGTGCTTCTGTAGCGACTGCGTGTAATTGATCGACTTGAAATATCCTACCCAAGTAGACCCGCTCCCCACCGCTCCTTTGCGAATAGCGAATCTAGGGTATGTCCCATCCTGGGGATACGGGACATTGGATTCCACGATGTCGCCCTTAGCCGTGAATGAAGCCTTGGAAACCTGCAGACTCTTGAAGTAGTCACCGATCTTGAACACTGCGGTGTTCGGGAAGCCTTCGGAATCCTCGATCTTGTCGGTTGACAGGTAAAAGTCAGACCAATCCTGTCGGGAATCATTGAAGGTTATCGGACCATTCTGAGCCACGTTGCGCGCCTCGTCAGCAATCAGCTTGTACACGTTGACATCGACGTTCGTGTTTCCGTTGACATCCTCAGTAAGTGTAAACTTCCACCCCCATTGGAATATCTTACAGATATCGGTTAGATACGTTATGGCATCCGATACCCCGCAGTTTCCAAACTCTTGTGTAAGTCCTGCGGTATTCTGAAGCGATGTTATCTTTCCCGACAGGTTTACGGCTTCATCCGGTGACATGAATGATGGCGGAAGCGCATCCAACTTATTGTAGTCATTGATGTCCCTGCTGATATACATCCCGTGATACGTGTATATCGGGATGTTGAAAGTAGTGGACACGTACTTGTAGCGTACCTGCGTGATATCATTCTGATCAGCGTCCTTTTGGAAGATGGCGATCGTCTGATTGTTGTCCACAGCCTTGAGGACCACATAGTTCAGCATTGTGCCTACCTTAGACATGTCCAGCGTGATGTAAGCGTTGTTGTCCATAGTGACCACAGCTACGGTTGATGATGTCACCCCACCCGGTGCTGTTATGGCTGTCCGGGTATCGTACTCCTTGATGTCTAAGAAGTTCCCTCTAAAATATTTCGTACCGTCGTCGGTCTCTGAGGCATATCGCCAAAACACGGTAACTGACTTGCCTACAAGCAGATCAGTGATGCCTATCTGACCCTTGTTCTCGATGATCAGACCCGGCACGTAACCTCCGTAGTCGATAGCGGGGAATGTCACGGGATTAACGGTTCCCAACGCTTGCTGGATCAGGTCGCTAGCCCGGAAGAACCGGGTATTGCCCACTTTCGAGTCGATGAGCGTAGCCTCCACGACTTCCTTCGGCAACTGCGACATCTTGAGATCGGATTGCGACAGCGCAATGCTGTAACTCTCCTCATCGCAGGTCACCTTAGCCTTGAACCGCTTGTTGATCGCTATCCCGCCTAGGTAGATCTTAGCCTCATACTTCGTATCACGCATCACGTAACCGAAATTGCGCATCTGATAGAAGATACCATCGTTGACCTGGTTTCTCGGGGCTTTGATGTTGGCTGAGTAGGTACGGGTAGACTCTCCGAACGAGTACGGTGAGGACGCATTGATGGAGAGTTTGACCTCCGTCTTAGTCAAGCCATCCAGGAATGTGCCGTTTATCTGAATCTTTACGTCCATATCAGTATTGGAATTTTAACGTTGCTGTTTTTGCCAGACCTGATGCCGTATACTTGATCCCCGTAGTCGAGGAGCAGCGCATCTTGGTATCCCATTGTACACCGTCCAAGCCCCGCACCGTCACGTCCGGAGACGTTGACAGGACGTCAAGGGCGAACTTGTTAGCCTCAGTCAGCTCGAATACGCAGGTCAGCTCACGTTTGGTTACCGTGCCACCGTCCAAGCCCTGTGTGATCGTAGGCTGCGTGCTCCAATTGTAGCAGGAGATTGCATCGTAGGACCCACAGGAATTAAGCCATCTCAGCGTAATAGCCCCGCATGCGGTTGTTTCTTCCGGGTAGAACTTGACTGCTACGATAGCGGACCCTTTCTTTATCGTAACCTTCCGGTATTGGCATGCATCCACGATCATGTCTCCCTGTGAATATGTGAACTCTTCTTTACTCCCATCCTGGTATATGGCTTCTACGGTATAACTGAATCCAGGGTCAACGGAATTGATGTAGAAATCGTCATCCAGCGTATGCGCTAGCGGTGCTCTGCGACCCAACGCATCCCGAAAGTCCGTGTCGGTTTTAGTTACCCGATTTTTGTTGTTCGGGCTGGCTAGGTTCATGATCGGCATCCGGAATGTCTGAGTCTTCGCATCAGCAGTCAAGTTAGCCCTGTGAGTTACCACCAGCTCCACTGTGTAATGGCTTATCCGTTTATTGAATGCAGGGATGAGCGGGTGGAAGTAGGATGCCAGGTCTATCTCGATGCCGTTGACAGGCTCCAGATTAGCCACGTAGAACGAGTTTAGGGATGACCTGCATTGCACATAGAAGTACACTATGATGTCCGTGGGCAGGTCTGTAACGACCATCTTCAACGGGATGTTATTCCATATAGTCATGCATCCCGGGTAGGTGTACGTTTGACCGTCCGTGATCCTCTGGCTAATATTAGCTCGTGATACTGCTACTCTCATTGCGTTAATATTGTTAGAATTTTTGCTTTAATGATCCTGTTTATATCCAGCGTCAGCCGCTTCACCCTTTCGGGATTGATGATGTCGGAGACCACCCCGCCACCATTGTACCTGTTGGGAACCTTGATGCCGTCCCGCTTGATTACGTAGGCGATGGCGTATGCCGCCTCTTCCGGGATGTCCGTTCCGGCTGTCCGGTTCTTGTCTTTGATCCACTGTCTAATAGCAGAAACGGGAGGAAAACTCCCAGCCTTCCTCCCTTTTTCCATCTGGATAACGTGCTTCGGTGCTGTCAGTTTTATGGAGTCACCTTTTTCGTGCAGAGTAAGATTCCTGCCGAAATCTCCGGAGGCTACCAAGCCTTTGGACACATAGTTATCGAATATCTCCTTTCTCAACTGCTCAACAACCGCTACAATTTCCTTATCCATAGTTTAGCAGATCATTCGTTACTGAAAATGTCACTCTCCATCCGGATTTCTCAGAGTCATACAAGCCTTGAATCTTGGCGAATCTCAGACCATCGACTTCGAAATGACACACAAAAGTAGACATTAGACGGTTAATATACAAGTCCGTCCGTTCCAAAGTTAGCAATTCCTGCACGTTGTCAGTCATATAGTGTGACGCGTCCAGACATTGCAGGACCACATCGTACTTCCGGACAGCCGGAGGCAGCTTGTTCATCCCGCCTCCCGGAACATCGAACGTGAGGAACATGCCGTTTATGGCGTTTACCTGCTCGTTCAGATTATCGTCCGATCCGAAGTAGAGAGGAAGCCCGATCTTCTCGGCTTCCTCGTTCATGAAGTTTACTATATCGCTGAATATCATGGCTTCTTGATTATTGCGTCATCATGACCGTTACCACATACACACGCACCGGGAGTATTACCCATTATCGCGTTGTCCTTCAAGACCACATCCTGTCCACTTGCCAATTGCAGGGACAGAACTGCGTTATCATACAGGCGCACCCGTGTCTTTTGGATTGTGATGCCGGTGGAACCGTGAGGTTTCACGATTCGCGGGGTGGGAACATAATTGATCCTAAGTTGCGCATCAGCAATATCGGATGGTTGCAGGACACCACTTGGTTCCCGTTGTACCACGAGCGACATAATTGCCGAATTAACCGGTGAAGATAAACTATAGTAAAACTTCGTATTAGCATCAAAACGATAGTTACCACGGGTAAAACCTTTAGCAATGTAGGTCGTTAAAGTGCTGTTAAGGATGTTAATGGGCTTCTTTAGTATCAAAGCCTTATCATTCGAAACCTTAATAGTATCGTAAGGCTTACCATCCGATGCCTGGACATTGTTTACCACTTTGTTTTCCCAATAATCCGGACCTAGCAAAACATCACTGGGGCTGACCCTACTCAATTCGTTCGTAATATAGTTTTCGGTCTTGAATTCCGTAACGTAGCGCACCTCTGCTGCCTGTATATCGGATTCGTCCATGTACCCATCCGATACGAGTCTTAGTACGAGACCCAGGAACGATGCATTCTCTGGAACCTTGTAGCTCTTCACCCAAGCAGACCTGCTTAAGAATTGTCCATTCCCGTCAAAGGCATTGCATTCTACGTAATATGCATCCTTACAGGTAACGGTGTCTCCCGGTCTTACTCGTATGGTGTCCACCAATCTTACTCGATGGGGGAGAACCTGTGTTCCTTTGGCTTCTTCCCATGTAGGGGCTTGCGCTCCTGTCGTGCCTCGTTCCCACAAGTTAACATCAAGGATTCTGTTCACATATGGTTGCCCGATCACCTCGACATCTCCGCGAACGTTGCATCCTTCACCTACTAATCCATTCCCCGAAATAGTAGGTACAGAAGAATAGTCGTAAGAGCGGATATACAGGTTAAGGGCTGCGAAGTCTTTAGGCGTGATGGCGCTGTTATCTGACTTTCCGAATGCCAATACGAAATACGGGTGGTCGGGGGATACAGACGTAGGGTCCGTTTTGGCCTCAGCCAATATAAAGTTCTCGTCCAGATAGCACGCCACGGCAATCTTAAAGCCGCTAGGCATTGTCGGGAGATAGGCGCCTTCAGTGGAAAAAGGAACACGCGTCCTCACACGGTTGGAAAAGTCAGTCTTAGTATCTTCGTAATACTGACCTATAAGTGTATTGTTATACGCTCCCTGCTCGATAACAGACCCGTCCAAAGGGTCGTCCTTCGCGTCCGGACCTAGATAAGCCCCATCAGCCGCGTTTTCCGGTCTGCTAACGAATCCGACAATTCTGTTGTTGAAAGATGCTGCATAAAGCCCCTGCCTGTGACTTGATGCAAGAGTATTACCGATAAACGTCTTGCCTAGATGTTCTTGTGCATACGAGAAGTCTATGTCCTCATAGACGTCACCGTTGAAGATATCGCTCGTGAACACAGCCTTCGGGACGATACATCTGCGAAGCACCAGACTTCCCTTAGCCATCAGTGATGAGTTATAAGTATTCTCGTCAACTCTTAGCAAAGGGCAATCGTAAGCCGAGATGAACCTGTCACGGGTAGCTGTGATTCTGCTACTATCCGATAGATACTTATTGTATTCAAGATGCCCCACGTTACGGAATGATCCGAATATCTTATATTCGCTTATGTTTACCGATGAATACGTAGTTGTATTGATCAACTCGCCAGCAAGGAACCGTAGCGGCTTGGTAGCAAAGCCGAAGTTATCAGTAGGCATTATGAATTTAGAACCGTCCATCACGTATGTCCCGGATGCAGAGGCGGGTCTTATATCCATTAACACAGAATCGTTAACATGACCGATTATCTTGGCACCGGAGGTTTCTAGTTGGGCGGGCGTAAGACCGCCTGCTTTTCCAAAAGTCAACCTGCACAGATTATAAACCGGGTGGTACAGTTTTGTAAGAGATGCCGTGGTATTAAACGCTTCTCCCGCGTATGCTGGTTTACCCGTTGCAGCATCAATATACGCCCAAAATACTCTGCAATTATACCCGGATGGCACGTATACATATGTGTCTGTCCCTACCCGTACATCTGCAATACCTCTACACGTGTCTGTCGGTGCGGGGGTAACTACCATTTTCTCAAACAGGGTCCCTTTTAGCGCGTTTGTGTTGTAATTTCCTTGCTCAAACGGGAACGCCTTTGTATTAGTAGCAGGTCCGCAAATTATGTCCATAGATATTCCGATAAACGAATCCCTGATAAATATATTGTTCTTGATTTCTATTGCAAGCGACCTTACCCATATGTTACCCGGAATAAGCGTATTCCCGCTAAACTCCGTTACCACATCCGTATGAACCGCCTCGGCACCGGGGGGGAACGTCCCTACATAGGCATTGTCCTTAATACGAACATCCGATCTACCCGAGATGTCCCCACCCGCTAACCAGCATTCGCCATCCTGCGATAGCTGCTTCTCGGACGCGACCTTGCCGCCTACCGAACCTTTAGGGATAAATCCACCGAGAGAGTATACGTCTCTCTCGGCTACGATGTATCCTTTTGAATTAATTGAATACTTCTTTCCCATATCACCAGATTTTCTTTGTAGGCGGTAATTCCGGTTTATTCAATTCGTCGAGGCTGGAGATGCGGTGTTTACCGTAGATTTTTCGTGATCCTGTGGAAAGGCTGAAGTTTCCTACGAGTTCTATGTCACCATTAACTACGACAAAACCTGTTCCGATTATACGTGCGTTATCCCGCATTTCCAATAGCCCGTTCACTGTATTCATCACCGTTTCGCTAGCTATGCTGATATGTGAATTATCCGACATAAGCAAGAAGCCCTGATCTGTGCTGACAACTGCGTCGATAACCGCATTATCTGACATCTCAATCTTGACGTGATTATTAGCTATATCACGTTGTTTCAGAATTTTCGAATTGTCACGCATAACTAAGTTTTTGATAATAGCTGGCTTAGTCACTTTCGCAGGAATGTACTTCGCGTTATCCTGCATGTAGATGTAGCCTTCTACATTGCCGTTCTTCAGCTCCGCATTTCCTCCGATGTAGCCCGTACCCTTCAGCGGTGTATCCACGACCTGCGCGTTGCCTTCGATGCGGAAGTTACCGTTGATCTCTACGGCATCCTGGACAGTGGATTGAACCTTGCTAGCTCCTCCCAGAGTTCCTCCGAATACATTGCATCCGATGATGTTGAACACACCGTCCAGAGTTCCTCCGAATACATTGCATCCGATGATGTTGAACACACCGTCCAGCACGCAGTCAGAGTATACTACAGAGTCGTAGGATGACTCCAATGCCCCATATCCCATATTCTCTACAGAGGCGTAATCCTGCACCAGCATCCCGAATACCTTGTCATCTGCGTTACGGTACAGACGGTACATCCCTTCTACCGTGGATGACACGAGGATCGTCTTATCCTGCTTCGGCAAGGTCTTGCCAAGATGCTCGGAAGCCTTGGTAAAGTCGATGCCTTCGTAGACGTTTCCACCCGGATTGCGATCGTAATAGAAGATACCCACGGGAACGTTGCATCCCCGGAATACGAGTTTACCGTTTCGTTTATTGAATTCGGCTAAATCGGGCTGGGTCTTGCTGGACAACACTACTCCTTTGCAGTCGGATACGCTCATAATCTTGCGATTGCTAGCGTAACTATATGATCCTAAGAACGTTGGGTCAATTGTAATGAGTTCAGTATCACGGAAGGTGCCTACAAGAGACCCGTATTTCCCCGGTGTGAGCTCTATAACCGCGTTTGTCCTGTAAAACTCGCAATTCACACACAATCCCGCTGCTGACGTAGGGGAATACGAGACACGGATGTCCGCAGTGTCAAGAACAGACACTAAGGCATTCGCGTGTAAGATCTTCAACGCTGTTCCCGGAGTAGCCGCTCTGTCATACGTAACTGACAAAGTGACATCGTTCAAATCCATCTTTGACAGGACCGATCCTTGAATCTTGAATCCGGCTGCTGTGATGTCTGCTGGCGTGATAGCTCCGCCTGCTTTCTTGCGGACGTTCAAGACGAATGCGGGGGCATCCGACAGATCGATCGTTACGTCCGGACCGCCTGTTATCCATGCTGTGGTAACCAGTGTTACGCCATCCTCGTCCAGCTTGTTGCACATGATCTCGTATTCTGCGTTAGGCAGGATAACCTTACCGGCACCTGCGCTCCACGTCATCACTTTAGACCGCACCTTATCCGATGCTTCACGTGCTGCCGCCTCATATGGTACGCCAGCGTAACCTTCGTAATAGCCCTGCTCGTACATCGCGGGAGTCTGAGTAACCTCGGAAGTCGCAGATGACACGAATTGCATCATACCCATGATCCGGCTGTTGCCTCGGATCAGCACGCGGTTCATGCGGGCTGCGTTGGCGAACGCCTCGTTGCTGCCCATGTCCACAATAGCCTCGTCAATCACGTGGATACCGGGATACTCCAATGATCCGGAGAAAATCCAAGCATTTCCCTTCTGTGCTAACGTCCTCTCATCGTAGACGTAGCCACCGAGATCACCGACACATACATGACGATCCTGCACCGTGAAATCACGGAGAGATCGGATTCGCTTGCGTCCACCATCTTCAATAATTTCGTACTTTTTACATTCCATAATCGATTATTTAGCTTTAGTTTTCATTCTCTCTACTTCGTCATGCCGTCTGCTGATAGCGAGAATGGCATCCGAGTAGTTTATCTTCTTGGCTTCCTCGAAGGAGCACGACATCAGTTCTGCGGTCATCTGAACCATGCCCAGGATGTTCTTTGCTTCGGCTATCGGGCTGGTGTCCGCCTCGCCCCCGCCTCGGGGAAGCAGCGCAGCCTCCAGCTGGTCGGCACGATGGAACTCGGATTCAATAAACTTTGACAACTTGATCATGTCGGCTACCGTTTCCGGAACGTATCCGCACCATCCCTTGATGCGGTCGATCGCTGTCTCCGCCCTTCGGGCTTCGATCATCTGCCACAGTTCCACATCCTCAAGTTGGGGGATGGCGCGGATGATCCGACCCTTCCGAGTTACTAGGTGCGAAGGTACGATTAATTTTGCAAAGGTATCCAACAATGCCCGCTCATCTTGCGACATAGCCATCGCGGCATCGGGCTTTAGGTTAGAGAGACTTAGCAGGGACATGATCCTCTGCTTGCGGCTGATCCTGCGTTTCGCGAATCCGTAGAAACGCTTGAAAGGTCTTGCGAACCGATAAGCTACATAGCTTCTGAAGTTTTTGAAATTACCCATTTTTCCTTTGATTTTTAGCACCCGGACGGTACTTGGTTATAAGATAGTCGACTGCGTAGCGAAGTGCGTCCATAGCGTGATTATTTGCGTCCTGCGGCTTCGTGGTGTCGTACATCCCTGTCATCCTGTCGAGAGTCCACGAGTACTGGTCGAACTCATCCTGCACGTTCCGTGAACCTGCGACTACGTGCAACTTGAACTGCTTGACTTCGCTGATCCCTGCAACCACCGATCCTTTGCCCTTGATGCACGGGATGATCTTGCAGCCCAGCCGGGAAATCTCGGTGATGCTCTTCTGCTCTGCGGAGTCCGCGATGGTGTACGTCTTGTGGAATCCCAGGTCATGGAGAACTTCCGAGATGTCCCAGTTGACCATGCCTGTCCGGTATTCGAGCTCCTCAATGTACAGGTCGGTTCCCTTGAAGCCGACACGCACGATGGCTGTGGGGTCACCGGTGAATCCGAAGTCAAGACCCAGGCACTGTCCCGTAACGTCTGCAGGGAACTCGGGAACCACGTCATAATCCGGATACACGAGTCCTTCGACTCCTCCGGTTTCTCCGAGACCGAAGATTCGCCACCAGTTCTCGTCAGCCCTGTTTCGCTCGATCTCCTCGATCTGCTCGGGGGTCAAGTACGGATTGTCCTTGTAAGTGCTCACGATCTCGACCATCCCCGGTCCCTTGAAGTAGTCGTGTGCCCAAAATTTCTTGACAGGATTGAAGTCGATGTAGAGCATCAGCCTGGTACGCACAGCCATCTGCCTGAACACTTCGAACGGGACACGCTGCGCCTCGTTGACGAACAGGACATCACGTGCCGGACCGAAGACCTTCGAGGAATCCTCGCATCCGAAGAATTCGATCTGTGACCCGTTTTCCAGCGTATAGATCGAATCGGTCAGATTCATGCACTTGTCGTCCCACAAGCCTTCGTCCTGCAGCATGCGCTTGAAGTCCCGGAACATGCCTCGCTTGATGCCTGGCATCGTGTCCGTAACGCAGGAGATGAGGAGCGGTGTTTCCGATTCCCTAGCCATAATGTAGAGAAGCTGAAGCATCGACCACGTCTTGGAGGATCGTGTGCCGCCTCTGCTGGATACGCCACGGACGTTCGGATCGACCGTGGCTTCTAGGAGTTTGTCGAATACGTAGGTTGTCTTCATTCCTTCGGATCGTCTAGTTTATCGTCACCGTGTTTTTCTCGCTTCTTAGCGACTTTCGCAAGGGCTTGCATACGTTTAGCCGTATCGTTGTTTAAAACTTCAACACGCAGCCCGCCAGATATCTTCTCGTTGTTGCTGGTGACATCGCTCAATGCCTTGAGTCCGCGTAGCTTCGAGATATAGTTAGGATCGTACAGTCCGACCGATGCGCCCTTGTCCATGTCGTCTCTGATCCATTGCCGGATCACCCGGATCTCCTCAATGAATGCAAGGGATTCGTCATCGTGGTACTTCTCGTGCTGCGCCCGGAAGTCTCGTTCGCGGTAATTCAGATAGTCGCAGCTCGCACCGAGGAATTGGGTAAAGCCGAATTCCGTTACCAGCAGTTTCTTTCGTACAACGTAACTCTGTCCAGCCATGACACCGCTTCTCACGTAATCGACGGATTCGATAGGATGGTTGCGGCACCACAGCACGTAGTTGTCGAAGACCTCCCGAAGCTGCCCCGGTTCCGTGAAGAGCGGTGTGTGACCGAACCTCTCCTTGTAAAGGGTGTACAGTTCTTCTCCGTAAAAGGGATTGTATAGATTCGCTTGAGTACTGTTCATATAAAAGTGTTATTGATTCACGAGGCAAAGGTAATCAATATCCCCAGCATCCCCAAATTCTAGCCGTCGAGATGCCCCGGCAAATCACGACACCACAAATTGGCGAAAATTAAATCTAAGATTTCTAATTTCCAGCCGTGCATTGATAAATGCATTGATGCATAGATCACCAATTCACTGTAACTAGTTGATTCTCAGCCCGATGCATTGATGCATTGATGTTTTCCTATATTTACCAACGAAAACCTTTTGAAGGAGTTAAAATGCATATACAATTATATACACTATTTAACAACATCAAAAGGATTCATATATTTAATAATACTTCATTTTATCTATGCATTAATGCAAATATCTATAAATGAGTAGGTTATTCTGCATAGATGCGAAAAATATTATCAATGCATATCAATGCAGCTTGCGCATCAGACTGATTTGCAGCAACTTACAAGAATACATAAAACTACGGATGTACTATATACTTTACAAAAGCCCTATTTTCGGGCTATTTTAAGCTTATCTAATCTTAGAGTAAGCTTACGTTTAACATTTAGCAACTTCTGTTAGGTTTTCTTTTGTCACGAATTTTCTTAATATTTTTAGTACAAATTTATAAATTCATACTAAATTGAGCAAATTTATAAATTCATACTAAATTGAGCAAATTTATAAATTAATACTAAATTTCCCAAATTTCTCCCCTACGGAGCTACCTTGTAGCGTTCGCAAATCGACTTCACGAACTGCTTTTTATTCAGCGAACTTCTCTCTCCTTCCACGAATTCCCAAGAGTTTCCCGTCCATCGGAAGAAACTCACAGTCCCGTTCACGTAATGCCGGAATTCGTAGATGCGGTGCTCCTCTACACCCCCGACCGTATCCGTGATGTCCGATACACGGATCAGACGTTTGGTGTGCGACTCCTTTGCCTGCAGTTTCTCCTCAAACCGGTTGGTTTCGAATCTCATGTCGCTGATCGCAGCGTTGACCTTGGCGGTACGGGCGCAGCATCTGGTCAGCGGGCTTCTGCGGTCAAACAGCCCGAATACGTACTGCACGAATTCCTCCCTTTTCTTCTCGAACAGGCCTGCCGGACCATAGTAGCTGACCTTACCCCGATGTAACCTGGATATGGGCTTCTTCCGGTGCATCCGCAGAAACTGGCATACAGCGAATACGTGAACGTTAAACATCCTCCCGATATGTCCTAAGTTTACCTGCTTGCTCATATCTCTGTTAATATGGTTACTACTCCTACTATGAATGCCCCAAGGAAAATCCCCGCAAGGGCTGCGAGGATTGTTCCGATTATTATCTCACTTGGCTTCATCGCATTAACAAGGCTGCTGTTATTACACCTACTCCTATACCCAACAGGGCTACTATGATCATTACTTTGACCAGGCCGTTGGAGAGTTTCCCGTATTCCTTGACGGATTCCGTACGTTTCTTTTTCGGAAGCATTGTACGCGCTCCTGTAGAAATCTAAGTTCTCTCTGGCATTCCCTAGGGTTTCTTTCATATGTGTATTCTCTCTGACTAGCTCTTTCACCCGGTTGTTGTAGGCTTTCTCTGTGCTTACCAGATCCTCTTTCAGCCTCTTTATAAGATCCTCCTTTTTCTTGAGGTCCCGTCTAAGCCCATTAATCACACTGTCCCGATGCTGCTTGGCATGGCAGTCTCGACAGCCGCCTTCCGGCTTCCTTGATTCCGGCTTCTTCTCTTCCGGAATCTTTTTAGGTTCATCGTCTTCGAAGACACCCATAGCTCTCTCCATGCAATCCTTACAGACTCTTACTTCGTTCTCCTTGCCGCTGTTAAAGCACACAACGTGGGCTACGTTCTTCCGGCACACGTCACACAACAATATGGTCTTAAACGTGCTATCCGGTTTGTTTACTTGATATTCCATGACTTTTTCTTTCTTTCTTTTGATAGGTTTTACTTTAGATAGTATCTCGGCAGCCAGCAACCGGGCTTCAAGCGGTGACAGGATGATCTTCTGCATTGTCACGCCATTCTCCATACGAGCAATCACGTAATCTCCGGTGTCTCCCCTTTTCCAGGAGTTTCACACCGAAACGGTCTCTCTTGCCAATCGCCTCGCGCATCCTGCGCTGCGCCTCTTCCATACGTTCGAACTGCTGCATCCTATACTGACGATTGCCGTATCCCCGATCTTCCTCCAGCCCGGTGATATAGGCTTCATCAAGTTCTGAAAGCCTGGCGTTATACTCAGCCTCGGTCAGCCGTCCTTTAGCTCTGTGGTGCTCTAGAGTAGCTCTAGCAGCACCGTATTCTGTGTCAGAAATAGTTACAGCCATGTGCCCACCAGCCAATATAAGTCAAGCGCCTTAAGCGTAATTATTCTCAGTGTTCCTCCGACAGCCGCGCCAGCCACGGTCAGCCAGAAGTCTATCCAATCCCATTTGCCGCCCCATTGGGCATCCTTGAACTCCATACCCGCAGCAACTCCACAGGTGAACACGAATCCTGCCAAATATGATACGACGATGGCATAAAGTAAGTGCTTGTAGCGGTTCGACTTTCCGAACCATTCGATAATCTTTTTAATCGTTGTTTTCATTTCTCTATGGCTTTTAGCATTTTCTTCAATTCTCCCTTACTCACTGCTATCCGGTCAGCACCTACGGTATCTGTGATCTCCCAGCCTCCGAATGCCGTACCTACCCAGATGGCAAAGTTTTCTGTAGAGTTGTTCAAGGCTACCTGCTCGTTCCGGCTTGCCTCGTAATCAACCATCGACCGGAGAAGAGCTGCTGCCTTCTCCTTGTCACCCAGCTCCACGTTCATCCTAAGGAACCTGTTGTCTTTGGTCTGTCCGCTGATCTTGTATTGATCTCCGGTCTTTACCAGCTTGCATGTTCCCATCCGGAACGATGCGATTGTTTCCGGTTTCCCGGCAGTTGTGATCTGTGACATTGCGTTTGCTGTGAACGCCAAAACTAGAACTAATAATGTAATAAACTTTTTCATGATTGTTGTTATTTATTGATTAATACTTAGATTTCTTCTCTTAATTGGTCTACTATTTCGCGCCAATAGTCGAATCCTTCCGGGGCTTTTACGAATAAGAATGATGACTCTATTGTAATGGACAGGTACTCGTATGCGTCCAAGAATAAGGTACGCCTTCTTCTCTGCCGGAACTCTATGTATTCTTCTATGAAGCCATATCGTGTGTACAGCTCTCTGGCGTGCGCATCTGTGTTAGCCTGCCACTTCTCGAAGATTCCGAGTTCTTGAATCTTCTCAATCTTCTCCCGTGATGATCTTTTCTTTTCCATGATTGTTAATTATTTTAGGGGCGGTTTCCCACCCCGGTTAATTATTAGTATTATAGTGCCTCTTCTACTCCGATAATGTATCCTTCGTTGAATAGCTTGTTTAATCGGGGATCTCTCATAGCGTACACCTTGTTTACTAATTCAGAGAAACAGGGGAATTTATCTTCCGGGAATTCTATCCCTATCTTAATGCTTTTTGTTTTGTTTAATTCGGTGATTTTAAACTTAACTTTTACTGTAATTGTCTTCATGATCTTATATTTTAATTGTTACTACTTGTTTAACTTTGATGATGCAAATATACAGCAAGTTTTCGGTTTTGCCAAATTTTGAACAAATTATTAATACTCATTAACGTTTATACTGCGAAACTAGGTCTTTGATAGCATCTATTAACGCATTCTGCGTGCTAGACTTGCCTTGCAGGGAATTGACGACACGTTCATCAAGGGTGTGCCGGGATACGATGTGGTGGATGAACACGGGCTTCGTCTGACCCTGCCGCCACAGCCGTGCGTTGAACTGCTGGTATAGCTCAAGGTTCCACGTCACCCCGAACCATATAATGTTGTTTCCGCCTTTCTGAAGGTTCAGCCCGTGACCCACAGAAGCCGGGTGAGCGATCAGCACCTTGATCTTCCCGGCATTCCAGTCACGCATGATCTGATTACTGTCTCCTCTAGAGTCACCTCCGATGCGGACAGGCTTCAGTTTGGACAGGGCTTTCTCGATGCGGTGGGCTTCGTGGAGGAAGTTGTAGGCGATGAGGACAGGAGCACCGTTCAATGCCTCCACCATCTCGCACAAGGCTTCGATCTTGGCATCGCTCACATGGTGCACGTTTCTCTCAGCATCATAGATCGCTCCGCCAGCGAATTGGAGCAGCTTGTTGGACAGGGCCGCGGCAGTCATGGCAGTAATGGTTTCGCCATCTCCGTTACCCAGTAGCGAGATTATCTGTTCCTTCTCGAATTCCTTGTACATGGACATCTCTTTGTCGGACAGGACCACTTTGTCATAGATGTAGTTAACCTCTGGCATGTCCAGGTAATCGACAGCCTTCATGGACAACGTGATGTCGGATATCTTCTCGGAGAGTATCTGCTCGGTATTCTCACGAGGCTTGTAGTTGTAGACGATCCCGCCATTCTGAGCACCCGGTCGGAAGTAGTTAGCCCGGTAGTCTGTGATGGACCGACCAAGCCGTTTTCCGCCATCTATCACGAACATCTGCGCCCACAGGTCTATCAGCCCGTTAGGTGCTGGAGTACCCGTCAGACCGATTATCCGGTTGGCGTATCGTCTGATCTTCTTCATTGCTTTGAATCTCTCTGACTGATGGTTCTTGAACGATGACAGCTCGTCCACCACGATGCAGTCATACGGGAGTTTAACGCCACCGAAATTCTCCAGCAGCCACACCAGGTTATCACGACCTACCGTGTATATGTCGGCATCGGCACGGGCAGCAGCGGCACGGTTCTTGGCATTCCCCGCGATCACGGACACCCGCAGGTCATTAAGATGCGCCCAGTTGGATACCTCGTCGGCCCATGTCACTTCAGCAACGCGCTTGGGCGCGACTATCAGCGCCTTTTCGATTTCGAAATACCGGATGAGATCGGACAGGGCTGTCAGCGTGGTTACGGTCTTCCCCAAGCCCATATCAAGGAATAGAGCACATTCCGGATTATCCTTGATGTGCTCCACCCCCTGTAACTGATACTTATGCAAGTTACTCCTGTTCAACATATTCCTCTATATCACACAGGTTTACCATCCAAAGAGAGACGTTCAGCGGAGAATGTACAAACACATGATCAGTCAAGCCTAAACCATCGGGTCCCCATCCCGCGTGGTTCGTAAAACTCACCAGCACATTAGTAACTCCATCTCCAAAGACCCTAAACTCCGAATAGCCCACTACCATTGCTTTTGAGGTTCTTATGGCGATATTAGTATCACTGACCGTTACTTCTTTTCCTAAGTTACGACGTGCCCAGTCGCGAACCTTAACTTTTTCTTCTGCTGTCATAATCCTAAACTTTTAGCGTATATTTCATCCGATAATTCTTGAATGGTCCATCTTTCCGGGAACAGCTTGACCAGGGCTTCTGCGGTCTCAACAAGATCGGGACGCAGACAGTCGGTTCCGAGGAGATTGGCTACAGTGTGCAGCTTGTCATTCTGGTATATCTCCGATCGGAAGGTCTCGAACAGTTCGTCCTTCCCCTGCGTCAGACAAGCGTCTTCCAGGTTTCCCAGCTCTCTGCGGGCGTACTCCCTGCGGAGAACCTTGTCGGGTATCTCAGATAGCAGGAACTGCTGGATGTTTTCCGGCAATGCCTTTATTGCCTCTCCGATGGCATATCCTCCTGCCGGGGTGTCGTTTGCCATCTTGGTGACCACATCGACAAACAGCTTGATGCGGTCGAGTTTTAGTCTTTTGTTGAAATCTACTTCCATAATTTCTGCGAATATAATAACTACTCATTGTAAGGCAAAAGGTTTTTCAAGGAATTCTCCATCTCTTCGGAATAGCCCTTGATCGCCACCTCTTTAAGCGAATATCTGACGATGATCAGAAACATATTAAAGTCACCCTTCGTGTGCTCATATGGAACGCACATACTCGATACTACGTTAAAAACGCTTGAGAATTCTACGAATATCCCGATCCCCCGGAAGTATATGGTCATCCTCCTGGAATCCATTCTTTTCGTCAGCGCGAAGTCACCCGCCTTTACGAATCCCATATCGAGCAATTTCTTTGTAAATTCTATTCTTATCTCTTCTTTTTCCATTGTCATCTAGATCTTTTAATTATGTCATCTATAATGTCTGTTACATGATAGTAGCTTTCCGGGCTGTCCACTACATAAACGGAGAAACCGATCTCATCGAGTTTCCTGTGCACCCATCTCTGAATAGGTGTGGGCTTCTTCCCGGTGCTCTTGAACTCTACGAACAGGACCTTTCCGATCGGTATGAGGAACATCCTGTCCGGTAATCCCTTGAAGAATTGGGACAGCAGCTTCACCGCCATCCCGCCTCTTTCCTCAACGTACTGTGATAGTTCTCTTTCGAAAACCTTCTCACTTGTCTCGTTCTTCCTCATCTCTCTTCTGGTAATCGGATGGGTCAAACTTCGGAAGATGGATGGTGTGCATCCCGCAGAACTTATTGTTAAATCTGTTTACGAAATTCTCCGCAGCCTTGTAAGCCTTGCGAATGCGCCTTGCCTCTTCCTTCGTCTCACATATTCCTCCGGGGATCGTGTGGTACAAGTTGTCTCCTCCCAGCTCTTGTACGTGATAGCGACCGTCCATCTCTGCGCTAATCCTTGTTTTCTGTTTCATCTTCTTCCTCCTCCGTATAATCTAGTAATACCCTGTCGCACTTGAACAGCAACTTTACATGTTCCCGAAACGGTTCTACATTCATGATTTCAAGGGCTATCGGACCCTTGTTGATGGATTCCTTAGAATCGCCCTTAATCAATGTTACTCTATTAATTATCAGCATACGAATAGTATATAAGCGGTTATTAATATGCAGATCAGAACGAATCCGATCGCGTTAAGTATTGTCTTTATTACCTTTTTCATGATCTTATTTTTTACAAATTGTTTACAAGCAGTCTGTATGCGGTTTCCTTAGCTGCCAGATGTTTCTCTTTGTTTTCTTCGTCATCGCACCAATCCCATATCTCGGAGTCATTACAAGGCACTGATGTGCCCATACCCGTTAATATATACAGCCCGTAGCCTATTTTCTCGATGGTTATTGTTTCATTGTTGATCTCAAATGTTTTCATGATTGTTAATTATTTTAGGGGCGGTTTCCCACCCCGGTTAATTATTAGTATTATAGTACCTCTTCTACTCCGATAATGTATCCTTCGTTGAATAGCTTGTTTAATCGGGGATCTCTCATAGCGTACACCTTGTTTACTAATTCAGAGAAACAGGGGAATTTATCTTCCGGGAATTCTATCCCTAT
>OJKW01000556.1_pt1 | contig 27782 bp, 30 predicted proteins | sample 1596591 | NCBI WGS metagenome assembly OJKW01 (sample SAMEA4350166, study PRJEB24818) | metagenome | biome: human; feature: gut; material: faeces | place: Denmark | collected 2013-09
GCAAGGACAACGGGCTGCCAGACCGTTGCGAGAGTGTCGTGGTAATACCGTCCGAAGGCGGTAATACCTCGGCATATCTCGCAACTCAACGCTGACGCTTCACGCCATTCCTCCCTCACGTTAGCCATTGGAAAGTCCAGTGCGTGCCGGATGATTTGCCGGATTGGAGAACAACGGGAAAGCGGGAAATCAGCCAGTTTGCCAGTCTGCCACCATTCAGAGCGGTTCTGTCCTTTCCCTTTGTTTGTGGATGAACGGATTAGAAACTACGCTGCCATCCTTTGTCATCCATTGCAGGAGGCATGGAAAGGTCATTACTGACGCAACTCTTGAACGGTAAGTGTCTATGAGTTCCAGCTTTGCCAGTTCGTCCAACAGACGGCGTATGCGCTTCCTGCCCATGTTCCATTGCGTTGAAAGCTGTTCCTCGGAATACTGTGCTTGACAGACTGAAAGCATAAGCGGTCGGTGGAAACCTTTGGCCGTACCGTCAGCAAGAGCCATCCTTGCCAAGAGGTCGCCAAACAATGTGAAGTTACTGATTTCCCTGCCGTCATCATCGCTCGTTGTTCCGTACAGCCATTGCAATGCACCTGCGGAGAATACGAACGCAAATGTTTCAATCCCTGTCGGGCGCAAGAAACTGTATTTTTCCTTGTCCATAAAATTTTGTTTCTATAAGTGTGATATATGTGATATAAATATTATGCTTCTGTTGTAAGAATGGAATGAAGCCGTAAAAAAGTATGTACGGAATAGACTGTTAGCTTTTCGTTGTTCCCTGCACGGCTTCATCCTTTTGTGTAATGCGTAAGCGAAAAACTGTTTTGCCGATAAGCAGCACCCGTTCCTAAACATGTTCCAATCCGAAATAAGGGAAGGAAAGGAACGGAATGCAGCCATATCCATATTGGATTTCATATTGGCAATTCAGGTTTTCCCAAAGCATACGGTCACTTTCCTGCGCCACTGGTGCCAGTATTATTGGGGAACGGTTGCCCTGATGCAGGACGTTTGTCAAGTGAGGAAACGGCACGGCTGATGTCCGCCACATCCACGGCGATTGATAGCAACGACCTGTTTACTGAAACTAATTGCCGCTTGTCGCAAAACTCCGCCACACGCTCCAATAACTGAAACGCACGGTTCAGCCGATGTTCCTGTGCATTGTCCGCAGTCATACGCTCGTTGTCCTTTCCGCTGTTGAGATAGCGGTTGAGTGCAAGGCGGTCATCCGATGAAATGTTTGTTGCCGTGGCCTTGCCGTCAGCGATGGCGATGCTCACGCGCAATGCGTCTGCCTCATAAACGCTTAGGCTTTCCAAAAACGAGCGAATGGCCTGCACGTCCTTTCCGCTGGTTTCACGTTTTCTACTTTCGTACTTCTTCCCGGTGGAAACGACCGAAACAGCTCCGGCCTGTTCCAAATTTCTGTTCTCTTCCATTTACTTTGATTTTGATGTGAATAAAAAAGGTTCTACTGTCTTTCGTTCATTTCCTGAATCTTGGCAGCAGCTTCCTCCTTGATTTCGTCAACGGACTTCGACTTTGCGCCGCGCACCCAATCAAGCAGGGCTTTCTTCTCAAAGAAGATGAGCTTACCCGAAGGCTTGAAATATGGCAAGTGGTTCTCATGTGTCATTTTGTAAAGGGTGCTTTTGGCTATGCCGAGAAAGGTTGCCGCTTCCTCCAGATTCAATACTTCTTTGGCCGCATAGCAAAGGTTCTCCAATCGGTTCACCCGTTCTTGGAGTTCCGCAATTCTGCGCTCCTGTTCGAGGCTCATTTTCGAGTTTCTGTTTTCCGTCATAATCGTTCTATTTTATTGTCTTGTTAATCAATTTCGGTCGCAAATGTATATGATTTGATTTGTAATTTGGCTAAAATGGAATGTGATAAATGTCTGAATTATAATCATTTAATTCTTTGAAATTCAGTTATTTTATGGCATTGTACAAAGTCTGCATTGTCGCATTGTCCGGCGATTGTTCCATGTCGTATTTTTGAATAACACGTTGATTGAGCATCCATTTGGAAGCACTAAAACTGGCAAACTGCTTGGACACTTCCGATGTGTATTGTACAGCAGTGGAGTTGCCATAGTGTACAAAAGCCGTAAAACAGATTTTAACAGGGCTTTTACGCCCAATCGCAGAAATGGAATACCTACATTTGATGTATCTTCCTGAAAATGCCCAATTCTTCGGAAAGTATTGTCTGACAGCATATTTGTAGTAAATTTATGGGGCTATGTTTGGTATTCACGGGACAAAATCGTACCTTTGTATCGTGAAAGGGTATTCACGGCAAGGGATGTCCGACAAAGAGCGTTCTTGATTTTATTTTCCAGTGGTTTTGTCCCGTTTTTGTCCCGTCAGGGATTTGTATCACGATACAAGGCTTTACAATATCGTTGAATATCAATGCTTTGTGAATGGGGAAAGCGAGAAAAATGCGCTAACCACCAGAACGGTCCCTGCGCCCCCGTGAAGGTGGCGTCGGTCAGGAACTCGTTGGTCTGGAAGATCACATCATCGATTTCTTCTTCCAGAAGGTCTATGCCGAAGTTCGACAGTATGTTTCCGTCTGCCATGCCTTTTCCTTTTTAGTTTCTCTCAACAGTTTCTTCTTCGTCGCTTCCACTGCTGCCGCCCTCCGTCTGTGAGCCGCGCACGGCATACCGGGATTCGTTCCACCGCTCCATGGCACCGCGCAGGATGCTTCCTTTGTCTATGGGTTGCACTTCCTGTGCGCTCAACAGGCTTTCTGTCACGGTGGCGTTCTGCCTCCGGGCGAGGTAGAGCACAAGCGTCTCGTTCTGCCGGGCTACATCCTCGCTGATGCGCAGGTACTCCTTCTTCCGCTGGGCGTTGGGCATATAGGCGTCCTTGGTGGCGTTGATGGCGCATTGGTACACCTGATAGTATTCCTCCCAGCGTTCCCGCTCGTCCGGTGTGCCGCCGCACAGGAGGATGCGGTCGATGTTGCTCCGGAAGCGTTCCATCTGCCCGTCCACCTTGTCGCCCTCGGCGAGCCATGCCAGGTCAACCTGCCTGTCGGCGATGTTCAGGGCTTCGATGCCCGCCCGCTTCACCAGGGCCGAGTCGATGGCTTCGGCCTCGTCCGTCTGGTTGTACAGGTTCACCCCGGCCAGCGTGCGGAACGACAGCTTGTTCTTCGCCGCCGCCGTCTTCTTGTACTTGTTGTGCAGCAACAGGTAATAGAGGTCGGGCGACAGCGAGCCTGCGCCGGTCTCCATGACCGTAATCTGGTTCTGCTTCGGCGAGTCGTGGTTGTAGGTCACATACTGCGCGTGGGCGGCATGTGCCGCCAGTACTGCCGCCGCGAGAAGTGTCATTGTCCGTTTCATTTCCATATTCTTTCCCTTTTTTCGTTAATAATCCAGTTTTCCGGCACTGCGCCAGCGGCCGAAGGCCCCGTCTATGATTTCCTGACGGCTGCGTGCCTGGTATATCTTCTCTTTCCAGTAGCCGATGCGCACCTGTATGTATCGCCAGGTTTCCATGTAGGCCCGGTTCAGGTGCCGCTCGATGTCGTCGAGCGACCCGTTGATGGCTTCCATCACCATCAGCAGGTCGGAAGTCGAGCAGGCCGCCGCTCCGGTGGCATACAGCACGAGGTCGCCGAGCGACTTGTACAGCTGCTCGCCGTCATGGGCGATGGCCTCTATCGCTTTCTTGTTTATCGTGAGTATCAGCAGGTCTTCCGGCTCCGCCTTTCCCCGTTTCAGCACCTTGTCGTTGAACTCGGTCAGCATCTCCTTGTAGTCGCCGATGCGGTCGCTGACGGTCGTGTAGGTGTCCTTGGCGTTCAGCACCGTCCGCAGGGACTGGTACATCACGTCAATGACATCAAAGGCACGGGTGTACCTGTCCAGATCCACATTCAGTTCCTTGTATTCCACCGTAGCGTCCCGGCTGTACTCGTGCAGCAGCTTGTTGCTGTATTCCAGGGTGCTGCGTGCCAGCAGCAGGCTTCGCTGTTTCTTGTGGTCGTTGATGTAGGCTTCCACCGACACGATGTCGAAAGTCCACTGTGCCTTGGCGACACACGGCAGCAGGGCCAGCAGCAGGAATGTCAAAATCAGTCTCTGTTTCATATCCCGCCCTCCTTTCTACTGTTCCCATTGCGCAGATTCTTCGCATTCTCCACCCACCGCTCATGGCACTCTTCCACAAGGGTGAGCCTCCGTCCTTCGTCCGTATCCAGTTCGGGCAGGACATCCTTCAGCAGGTCGATGATGCTGTACTTGTAGTGCATCATCTTCTCCAGCGACACGAGGTCGGCGTAGATTCTCGTGAGGCGGGTGTCCACCTCACGGGCGATTTCCAAACGGTCACTCGACCACAGCAGGTGGTACACGTCGCCAGTCGGTGTTTCCTCCAATGGCGGTGTGCTGGCGTATTCCGTGGTGATCTTGCACGAGGGGTATTCCCTTGCTATCTCCGCAATGCGGTCGTTCACCAGTTTGGTTTTTTCGGCATCCGACAGGTCCGGGTCAAGCGTCAGCACATCGGCCACATGGGTATCGGTGTATTCCGTGGTCAGCTCCCACGAGATTTGCAGGATGGCGCGGTGTATCTTGATGCCGAGGAAGTATTTGGGCTTCCTCGCTATCGAGAGGGGCGCCTTGAAAGTGATGACCCCGTTGATGTTCGGCGTGGTCGCCCGGCGGATATATGAATAGCCGTTCCACGAGCCTCCGTCCTGCCATGTCAGGTTGTAGGTGGTCTTGCAGTCCTGCATGATGGCAGGGATGCGGTAGTAGTCATCGGTAGGCACATCGTTGTCGCCTGCGGCTTCCGTCTTTGCCGCCTCGTAGTCGGCCAGCTTCTGCCGCCATTCGCCCAGTTCCTTTTTCAGTTCCTGCAGCCGGGTCAGGTTCGCGTTGTACTGCTGCCGGTAGACGGCGGCATCCTCTACGCTCGATTCGGAAATCTTCTTCAGCAGGGCGGCGTTCTCGTCTTCCAGAGCCTTTATCTGCGACTGGAGGGCGGACACCTGGCTCTCGGCTTCCTGCACCATTCCGTCCAGTTCCGAGGTGTCCAGCTCGTTGTCCGTGACGGTGGTCTGCATGGCGCAATCCTTCGAATGGGCATTCAGAGAGCTGCCGCACTTGCGGCATTTGTACTGGGTCGTACCCTGCCCGAGGGTTGCGCCGTCGGAACAGGTCACGCTGATGGTCACGCTCTCGCAGCCCTGCAGCTTGACGGCGTCCGTCGCCTGGTAGTAGTTGCGGGCATCGGAGGCGATGTAGTAGGTGTAGCCTTCCTCGTTCTCGTTGATTTCCGACAGGCGGGCGTTGAGCTGCGCCTTGAAGGTGTTCAGATCCATCGTGTACGAATCGAAGATTTCTTCGTAGATGACTTCCTCCCGGTTCCAGTTCTGGGTCACATGGATCTCGTAGGCGTATGCCTTCTTGGTCTGTTTTCCGCCCCGGCTGATGACATAGGCCCTCTGGCTGTAATTTATCGCATAAGTGAAACCGTCGTTCCGGTTGTTCAGCTGCTGCACCTGGCTGCGTGACCACCCGGCATACCGCTCCGAGTTGGAGAGTGCCTGCTCGCGCTGCGAGGCGTTAGGGTAGAATCCGGCGTCGGTGGTCTCGAAACGGGTCCACTCGCCGCCGTTCAGGATGCTGTTGTCGTCGGTGGGCGGATAATAGTCGCACAGCGAAACGCTGCCTTGCTCCCGGCGGGCGATGTACCATCGCTGGGTGTAGTAGCTTCCTGCCGCCTCGTCCATGTAGTCGGTAATCCACGAGGTCAGGTCGTAGCTGCCGAAATCGAACAGCCCGGCCACATTCTCCGGACCGCCCACCATGTCGAGCAGGAGCCTGCCGGCATCCTGTTCCGCTGCCTCGTACAGGTGACTGTAGTGGTCGTACAGGTGGAATATCTCCTCCGCCTTGCCGTTCAGCAGGTCATGGAACGAGCTGGTCTGCAGCAGGGCGTCCCCGATATTGCCGATGCCTGCCGTGGCGAGCCCGACACCCATGTTGTACAGGTTGTCGAGGTCGTTCTGCAGGTTCTCCTTTGTGAAGCTGCCCGGTATGCGGGCAAGGTCGTCCAGCATCCGCTGCCAGTCGATGTTCCCCAGTTCGGAGAGTTTCAGCAGAGGAGCGATTTCCTCTTTTATCTCAAGGAAGGCCACGTCGGAGAAGGTCAGCGTGCTGTTGGTCACGATACTCTCGAACTGCATGCACAGGCTCTTGGTGTCGTCGCATACCTTCATCAGGTAGCTGCCCCAGTAGAGTGCAGTCTGCGGGGAACGGAGCATCATCTTGGCCACCACCCAGGTCTTCGGGATGATCTTCCGGGCGACCATGTTGTAGATGCGGCGGTAATAGTAGTTCTCCGTGCTGCTGCTCCAGATGCCGAGCTCGGACAGGGCCTTGCGTTCCAGGAATTTCGACGAGAAAATTCCGGCAGCGGCGACCTCTGCGGCGGTATAGTGCCTGAGGATGTCGTCCACCTGCTCCCGGTAATAGCTCTCGGCGACCGTCTCAGTGCCGAAGGCGGCGGCCATCGCCGCCACGGTGCGTGCGTCGATGTTCACGCTGTAATACTGGGCGTGGACACGCTGCACGGCGGCGAGCGACAGGAGCAGGAGTATGAGCGACAGCCGTTTCATAATCGTTTCTAATTGTTTTTATCCCTCTTTTTCAGATTGAGTACATGCCCCGCTGTGTTTACCTTCTGGGCGAACGGCAACGATTTGTTTATGCCGCTGGCATCCCAGTCGCGGCAGTAGGCTTCTATGGCCTCCTGATGAGTGCATCCCAGTTCGGCCTTGTACAGTTTCAAAGCTTCTTTCTCCGCACGCTCGGTGGTGTAGGTCATGTAGCATTCGTGAGGCTCCTCCACGCCGTACACGCCGCTGGTCGAACCGCGACGGATGAAGACCTCGCGGAAGAAGCTGCGCCCTTCCTTGTTCTCCAGACGGTTGATGGTAAATATCTTCTTGCAGTCCACGTCGGTCAGGCCCAATATGGCCTTGATGCTGTCGAACCGCTCCTTGAACTTGCTCTGGTCGAGCAGCATCACCACGTCGGAGTTGTTGATGATGGCTTCTTTCACAATCTCGCTGCCGATGATGTCCTGTATCTCCTGCGTCACCACGCCCACCGAGGCCCAGAACTTTCTTGCGGTCTTGTACATGAACTTGATGTACTCCGCCATGAGCGGGCTGGCGATGGCTTTCCACGCTTCCTCTATCACCAGGACTTTCCTGTTCTTCTTTATGCGCATCTTCTGCAGGAACACATCCATGATGATGAGCGTCACGATGGGGAACAGCATCTTGTTTTCCTTGATGGCGTCCACCTCGAAGACGATGAATGTTTCCGAGAACAGCGTGGTGTCCACGTTCTCGTTCAGTATCTTGTCGTAGTTGCCGCCCTTGTAGAACGGCTGTATCATGTAGGCGTACTTGTCGTAGTCTATCTCCGTGATGTTGCTCTCCAGACAGATGAGTTCCAGACGCTCGCAGGAGTATTCATAAAAGGTGTTGAATGACAAGGATGTCACTTTCAACGCTTTCCTCCGTTCTTCCAACATCCGAATTTTGTCGTCCACTTTCTGCTCCAAAGCAGGCATGTCCTCCGCACCCCAGGTGCCTTTCCGTTTTTCGGCGGCAATCAGGGTCTTGCGCAGGGTTTCCCTTTGCACGGGGTCGTAGCCGTCGAAGCCGTGGAAATAGGCGTCGTAGTAGTCCGTCACCATCTGCTCCACGATACGGAACTCCAGTTCCGTGACCTTCGTGTCAGAACCTTTCCATATCAGCAGGATAAGATTCTTCAGAAAGTCTATCTTCTCGATGTTCAGCTCCGCCTGCGTGATGTTGAACGGGTTCATCGTGATGGGTTTCTCCTCCGTGTAGCTGATGTATTTGCCGCCCAGGTATTCACACAGTCCCTCGTAGGAGTTACCCGTATCGACCATCACCACGTCCGTTCCCTGCTCGTGCAGCTGCCGCACCACGCTGTTCATGTGGAAGCTCTTGCCGCTGCCCGAAGGCCCGAGGCAGAAGAAGTTCGAGTTGTCTGTCAGTTTGTTCTTTCCCTCCTTTCCGGTGATGTCGATGGCCACCGGCACGCCCTGGCGGTCGGTGTAGTAGATTTTCAGCGGCGTGTCCTCGCTGTGCTGGATATGCTCCTTGTACATCAGGCACATGGCGGCATCGCTCAGGGTCAGGAAGCGGTCATACTCTTCGTTCAGGGCGTAGCAGTTGCCCGGGAACGAGGCGACAAACAGCACCAGCTGGTTGTAGGCGTGCTTGCTGATATGGATGCCCATGCGCCCGAAGGCGTTCTCCAGATAGTTGGTGCATTTCTGTATGTCCGTGTCGGCAGATACTCCGACAACAAGGTTGAAATGGCTGTACACGAGCATCTTGCTCTCCCTTGCCACAACCTCCTGCACACGCTTGATGTCTTCCACGGCCATCTGGTTGCCGGGATTGGGGATGCTCGCGTGGCGGTTCTTCTTCTTGTCGAGTGCCGCCAGTTCCCGCTTCTGGTTGGGCAGGAAGATGACCTGGTTATACACCACCGTCTCGGCTTCCGGTATGCTGTCGATGACGGACAGCAGGTCAACGGGCATCTCGGTGTTGTTCACCTCGATGTTGGTGTAGGGCCGTACAAGCGACGGCAGCGACACGCAGTCCACATCCACGAGGCTGTACACCTTGCAACGCTTGCCGCCCATGGAGACCGTCTCGTCGTCCACCTTGAAATTGGTCATGGACACAATCCTGTCCCGGAAGTTCATGGCGAAGTAGCGGTCAACAAACTCTTTCGCCTGCGATTTTCCCAGAAATTCCGCCTGTATGCCCGCATCGTGCAGCAGGTCATGCACCTTACGTATCTTCACGAGGAAGTCGCGCCACTTCTTGCCGTCGAAAGAGAACAGGCCGCTTTTCCGGGCTTCCTGCGTGACGGTCAGGTAGCAGGTGCTGTCCGTGTATCTCCGTCCATTGAAGTAACGGAAATAGGCAGCGGACAGGAACTCGTGACGCTCGTTTGTCCCGTCCTCGAACCGCTTGCGGACAAAAACGTCCTGTTTGTGTATGGCGTATCCTTCGCCCAAGGTCTGCGCGATGGCGGTGAGCAGGCTTGTGAACTCGTAGTAGCTGTCGATGTCCGCCGAATACTTCTGCACGGGATTCTCCATCCGCAGGACGGCGGAGTATTCGCCGGTCTTGGTGTACAGCACCCCAATGCCGTCCACATCCTCCACGGTGAAATAGATGTCCTGGAAGATGCGCTTGCGCTTTCCGCCCGTGCCGAAGGCATAGACCGAGACGGCCATACCCGCACACAGGGCTGCGAATGTCAGTATGATGTACAGTGTCATTGTCGGTTGCTTCCGGTTAAATAAGGGCAGGCTCGCTTGTTTCAAAGCGGGCCTGCCCGGGTTCAACATTCAATGGGGCCACACGCTTTCCGTAATGGCTTTTCCTTTCATATCTTCTTCGAATGGGCATAGACATACACTCCTTTCCTGTTACGCTTGGTGTGCAGGCCTTTCCGCTGCTTGAGGATGATGAGCGAGATGCCCGCCGACAGGACGGCAGCCAACGCCACCAGCCCGGCGACGAATCCGCCCAGGCAGTAGGCGACGATGAAGCCGGCAATGGCTCCGCCCGCCGAGCCCGCAGCCCAGTAGATGTACCGGCCTTGGATGCCCATGAACTCAAGGGGCCGCTGGAGCCCCTTGAACAGCGGATAGTCCGGATAACGCTCGTCCCTGCCTTTCATCGTGCTTGCCGTTTAGCTGATACCGAAGAACAGGGGCAGGGCCTGTGCCGCCGCAATCAGGAAGATGCAGGCGCCGACGACCATCATGATCTTCTTCTTCACGTCCTGCTCCTCGTTGTTCATGGCGATGTACACGCTGATGGCTCCCACGATCGCCACGACTCCGGCGATGGCGTAGCACAGCTTCACCATGATAGGAACATACTTGGCGATTTCCTCGGCCACGGTGGTCAGGGCATTCGTTCCGGCAGTGTAGTCGCCTGCGGTGTTCTGCGCCATCAGCGCGGCGGGTGCGGACAGCAGCATGAGGGCAAGCATCGCCACTTTCTGCGACACCATGTCCGCCGCCTTTCTCATTGTTTTCTTGAATCTTTCAATCTTCTTCATTCTCATTGCTTTTAGTGATTATTTCGTTGTACTTCCGATTTCTTTCCTATATGCGGTAGCCGAAGAAGGCAGGGAATACAATGGAGGCTCCGATGATGAACATGCACGCGCCGAACAGCATCAGGATCGACTTCACTATGCCGTCCTCTCCCGTATTCCACTTGATATAGATCTGGAGCGCGGATATGACGGCCAGCACGGAGGCAATCGCATAGCAGATGTACAGGACATACAGCAAGTGTTGTATTTTGTTTGTAACTACACTGATAATCAGAGATATACAAAATCAGGAAAAGGCAAATGTTCCCAAAATGATACAAGGATAGTTTTACCTATGAACGAAGAAAAAGGATGTGTTTAGTTACCTCAAAATCGGGTCAAATTGCTTATAGAAGCACATTACCTGACTAAACACATTTTAACGGTCTGAATTGGCATTTGCTTTCCGTTTTTTCTCTTTCTTGCATAGCAGGAACGGGCAAAACTCAGTGCAGGATGCTGCGGATTTTGAAAAAGGGGAAATAAGGGGATAAAAAAGGTATTCAGTATATCGAAGATATACTATGGCGACAATACCAGTCAATAAATTGAAATGTTTTCTTTCCCTTTTTTCGTGGCTGGTTAGCTCTATGTGAAAACCCGAATATGCTTAGAGGGGGTGACCATTTTGGACACCCCCTCTAATTAGGATGGATAGCAATTCAAGAAATAGGGGGTCGTTAAAACAACAACCCCCTCATTATACCAGTTTAGATGAAGTGCAACACACTGGCTATATTATTTATTTTCTATATAAAACAACTGTATATCAGCAATATAAGAAATATATAGACGCGAATAGTTCCCGTTTTGATGCAGCACAATAAATAGTTATTGCTTTCTGTACGCTCTCAATTTGTTATTCCATTCATTGTTTTGTTGCTATTTACCCAAATATCAATGGGATTAAGTTGAGCATAGTGCTTAACTTCTTCGAGATTTTTATGGCAAAATTCATTATTTAAATGGAATTTTTCACAGATTGATGCAACCTTGGGATTATCTATTTTGATATTTTTCATATTGCAGTATAGGCATTCATTTTCATAATCATATTTGTGCGCAGAACACATATAACAATTCCATATTTGACAATGTTGATGGTTTGCTAAGGCTAACCCCCAATTATAAAATCTTCCTATTGAAATTTCCGAATAAAGGCAGGAAGCGTTATTTATAATTCCAATGTTCGAATCATATTTTACAGTAACTTCTAACTGCGCTTGTGACCGCCTATTTTGATAGTTTTGACAATTACATAATGAACGTGCAAACACAGAATTGTTCTTGTAGAGAACAAATTTTACAAGTTCAAATTTAGGTGACACAGATTTCTCTGAAAAAATCAGTTGAGGATTAAAGCCATAAAATCTGACCGTATCGCTTTCTCTAATATCATTGTTTACAATTGCATCAACATCTTCTTCCGAATGTATATCAAATTCTATTATACGCAAATTGGAATCTTTCTTCTTCTGCGTACATTCATGAGTAACTTTTATTTCTATGAGAATGTTACTTTGTGGATTTTTGGGGTTGCTCCATAATAAATCTGCCCTAAACGAATTATCACCTGACTTAACATTTTCTTCGATAAGGCATTGTGTAAGACATTTCTTCACATTATAGGATTTGTCTTTAAACGTACAACATACATCTGAATGATTATCTAACCACTTACAGTTTTTTTGAAACTTACATACATTCTTTTGCTGATAATGGAGTAAGATTTGAGGAGATTCATCAAACCATTGTTTTAGTCTTAATTTAGCATAGGCATGGAGATAAGATTCATAAGAGCAGTTACAAACATTCTCATTCTGATATCTATAGTCATGTGCGAAATGCCAACTTCTAATAGTTCCACATTTTTTTAGCATCCTACACTTGCAATGTGGGCAATAGAAATCCTCGTTACTTAAATGGGCTTCGGCAATATGAACCAAAAGACCGCTTGTAGATACAGCATAATGCTGTTCCATTCTATATTCGTCTTTCATAAGGATAGATTTATAAGTCAATAAAATCAATTTTTTTCCCTAAAACAGCGGCAATTCTGGATAAAATGTCAATACCAACGGAGTATTTACCGTTCTCTATTCTACTAAGATTTGCAGCATCTATTCCTGCCAATTTTGCCAAATCACGAGCTTCCATATTCCTTTCTTCTCTGATTTGCCGAATACGCCCACCTATTCTTATACGTTCTCTCTGTCTATCTCCTGAACTAATGCCAAGAAAGGCTACACCACGCGCAAAAGATTCACGCCAAATGTTATTAGTCATCAGTTCTTTGTCTTCTGAAAAGTTCTTATCAAAGATGGCCTCAATAAGATGCAATTCATATTTTCGGGTTTCTTCACTTAGATATGCCCCTACTTGGCAAAGGACTTGAAAGACCTCACCGTCTGGCGCAGTTACCTCCACCATTTTAGAATCCACAATCCGTGCTTTGGATTTGAACTCCGTGTTCATAAACCTTTTAAGTTCTTTATTCATCGTTATTATGCCGTATTTTCAAGTGTTGCCGCCACCTTTAAGTTTGATACGTTGCAAAGGTAGCATATTTTCTGTAATTGGCAAATACAACAATTACTATTTTTAATATGTACCAATTATTATTTGTCTTCACTGAACTTGATTTGGAGTATTTATTTGATTATTATATTATTCTGCTGCAAATAAATGGCGATTACAATAAATTATGCTATATTTGCAATTAGAACTAAAAAATGAACTGCTATGAGAATCGTTTTGTTTGGAATAATGTTTATTGCGTCTATAGTTGTTAGAGCGCAAGAGGCAACACCGTCTTTCGAACAATTGAAAGAATACTATCAGTATGCGTCTGTGGATGAACGTGTAAAAATGGATTCTATATTCCAGACCTTAGAGAACAATCTCAAAAGACAGCAAGTGAAAAATATAGGTGGCATTTCATTTGGCATTTCTCGCGAAGAAGCAATGGAATTATTGAAAAACAAATATGGCGAGCCTGTTTATAATCCAGGAAGCACTGTGATTTCTTATAGAAATATAAAATATGCAGGCTATGATTTTGATTCAGTCCATTTCCTTTTTCAATCTGATGGAACAAATAGTTTCTTCAACTCTTGCATTTTTATAAAAGAAGCTAAAACGCAAAAGAAAGCTGTTGAGGAACAAGAAAATCTTTATAAAGTATTGTGTGACAAATATGAATTGAGCAAAGCCGAAACAGAAAATGGCCTTAATACGTATGGTGGGGGTATTTCACCATTATGGGATGGCCATTGGTATAGTCTAATAGACGAGTATTATACTGCTTTACATACTGATATAATACAATACGAAAGTGATTTGGTTGAAATTTACGGAAACAAATACGCAGCCCGGCTAATTTATGGACCATACAACTATATTAAAGAGGAATTCTGATTCAATCTATTTTCTGATTATAATATTGGGAATCGAATTTATCTATTCTTTTTGCTGTATTAGTATCTTTACGTAGGTATTGATGTAGCATTTGATGTCTATAGTTCTCTTTTCTAAGAACAGAATTGTCATAAGCGATAAAGGCCGCCGTAGCAATGGTAATCACCCAAATGCAGAACAGGCAGATTTTGACATACAAACGGACATGGCGAGAGAGGTAAACCCGTTTAAGCCAGTATAAAGGCAGGCTGCAAGTAAAATACTTGAGCCTTTTCTTGAAACCGGACGGCATGGCCGGACGCTTAAATTCATTGTCCGGCTTGATATTGTGTGCCTGCTGGACGGTTTTCATCATGCCGTACAATAACTTTTGATTGCCGCTAATCTTTTGCAGGCTTTCGTCAATGTGCTTAAAACGGGCATCCGCACCCTGATAGATTTGGTAAAAGCCCTTTGCCTTTCCGCAGATGTCATCATACTGGCCAAGTATTTCCTGCAAAATCTCGTTTATGGTCATTTTGCCCTTATCGGCTTCCTCAAACTTCCTTTGCCGTGCCTCCAGCAAGTCCTGCACGGCCTTTACAACAGCCGTGGAAAGGATATTCTGAAACCGCTCGTCCGGTTGGCGTTCTGCCGTGACAGCACCTTTCTCCGCAAGCGAGTTTACAGCCGATATAAGCTCTGCCAATTGCTCCTGAAGTTCCTCGATTAGGTCAGGCTTTTCGTCTTTCAAGGGCGTGGGTTTCCTGTTCGTCATGGTTTATCTCCTCCGTGAATATGGTTTGTTATTCTTCTTCTTTTCCTTGTCGTCATCCCTCCAGCCACGGTCGTTGCCTCCCCCGCCACCTCCGGTGGACTGGACGGCATGGGGCTGCATGATGATTTCCACAGCCGCCTCGCCGATGTTGCCGCCGATAGTGAAACTGTCCGCACCGTCAGGCAATGCGTTTTCAGCCTGTGCGGTGGCTCCCGCTTCGTTGCCATCAATACTGACAAGAGGGGAAGAAACAGACTGGCCGTCAAAAGGAGCGGTGGTTTGCCCCGACATGTGCATGGATGCGTCTGCGGCATCGGCTTGTCCGATTGCCGCCATAGCCTGATTGATGCGGTTATAGGTCAGGCTCCGGTCTATCTGACCGCCTGAAAAGGTCATCTTCCCGTAAGTGAAAATGATTCCTGTCCTGCCGCTTCCTCCAGCCCTTTGAATAACCTCCATGCGGATGCCTTTCGCTTCGAGAACCGCACGCAGGCTTTGCCAGTCGTGGCAACCTTTCATCGCTTCCCGGATGGCATCGTACAAACGGTATTTCACGGCATCCTTGCCGCGCAGACGCTCGCGCCGGACATCCTTCTTGCCCTTGCCGAATGTAAGCCCGTATTCCCTTGTCAATGCCTTTGTCACGGCGATTGACTTCCTGAAATTGGAATCACCCTTGATGGCCGTGCCGTCATTGCGGACACGGTTATAGACGATATGCACGTGGCCGTGCGGCTGGTCTTTGTGCCGGAATACGACATACTGCGTGCCGGTTATCCCCATCCTTTTCATGTACTCCTTGGCCACTTCTGCCATGAAATCGTTCGTGAGCTTCGGCGTGTCCTGCGGCGCAAAGCTCAATGATATGTGCCCGACAAAGTTCTTCAGTCCCGGACGCATCCTTGCCTGTGTCTGGAAGCTCGCCGTGATGCTCTCGTTGGACGATGTGCAGACCCCCTCCGATGCCACGATTGTTGTTCCTTTCTTGGCAATGTCGTTGGCGTAATTTACCAGTCCGGCGAATTGCGCCCCGCTGTTTATCTGTGCTATCATAAGTTGGAGTTTCTATAGTTCACGGCTGACCCTCACCAAAACTTTTGCGATTTTTTCCGACAGTTCCCTTGTCCGTTCCTCCACGGCGGCATACCCGGAAAGGTGCGCTTCATGCGCCAGTTGGTTCAGGTTGTTCGCCATCGAAGCCATCGCCCTGACGCATGATGCAAGCTCCTTGGAAAGCGGTTCCCGGACATAGCCGTTCACCGCCAGTTCATAGACGATGGACGAAAGGGGCTTGCCCGTCCGCTTGCGCCTTTTGAGCAGCTTGGCATAGTTTTCCTCGTCAAAATAGACCTTGACGGCATGGGTGCGCTGCTGCCCGTCCGGCAGCTTCGGACGGCCTCCTTTCGGCTTGCTGTATTCCTGCGTTTGGGGATTGCTTTCCATCGGTCGTTGGTTTTCCTCAGACGGCGTTCCCGACATCCGGTCGGCGGTTTTGTGGCACACAAAACCTATACTTGCTCCCCAAACGCCATACAGTACCGGGATAAGTCAGGGCTTCCCTGCCAATGTCCCCAGATAAAGAGCGGCGTCATTCCTGCCATGCGGCAGGGGTACAAATATGGGGGATGCTGTCCGTTCCCGTTGCGTGGGATGCCTATAACTGCTTTTGTTCCTTGTTGCCTCCCCGGTCATTGAGAATCTTCTGTATGTCGGACAGGGCAAAGAGTTTCTGCCTGCCCATCTTCGCCGGAACAAGATACCCGGCTTTCGCCCATGACCATAGCGTGGTGGAGCAGACATGGCACTTCTCCGCCGCCTCTTTGGTGGTCAGCCACACTTCCTCGGTCGGATGCTGCGCCAGTTCGTGCGCTTTCATTTCTTGTGCCTTTTCAATAAGACGGTCAGCAAACTTGACAAGGTCTTCGCCTGTCACTTCCAGTTTGATGCGTCCTCCGGCTTCTATCATGCTGTATAAGTCCATAGAGTAAATTTTTATTTGGTTGTTGTACTAATTGATTAAGTTTACAAGTTCGATTTTCATCTCGTCATCTATCGTGCGGTATCTCGCAAAGGCGTGGCTGCCCTCCACATGGCCGGACATCGAAGCCACAAGGTTGGGGTCTTTCACCTGCTTGTAGAGGTTGCCGATGAACACGCGCCTTGCCATGTGGCTGCTTGCAATCTCGTTGATTGGCTTCATGCTTTCCTCGTGCGTCTTCGGGTCGAGCACAGGCACGTTGCGTGTGATGCCTGCCAGTGAGAGCAGCTTCCGTATGGCCGTGTTGTATTTGCCGATGGCGTTGTGCGGAATGAGCGTCTTGGTCGCCCGTTGCCTGCCTTGAAGCCGTTCCAGTATGGCCTGCGCCTTTTCGTTGAGCGGCACACGCACCGTGCGCGGGTTCTTCTCCCTCGTCTTGTGCGGAATGTACTCCACCGCACCGTTCACGATGTTGTCGGAAGTCAGGCGCACAAGGTCGCTGTACCTGCATCCGACAAGGCATTGGAACATGAACACATCCCGGTGGGAGGCAAGTGCCGGGTCATCCGACAAGTCCATGTCATAGACGGCGTTCCTTTCCTCCAAGGTCAGGTAGTACGGCGTTCCGTAAACCTTTGCCGGAATCTCGTAGCCGTCAAACGGGCGGTTTGTTGTCGCCCCCTGCTTGATAGCCCAGTTGAAAGCCGTGCTTATCCTGCCCATCAGTCCGCTCAGGTAGTTGCCGCCCCGCCTTTCTTTTGAAACGCCTTTACCGATGCCGTCATAGAGTTTCGGGTACAGCCTCACATACTGGTATTCGTTAGCGATGTATTTCTCCAAACTGCGCAAGTCCTCTGCTGTTATCGTACCGATGTTCATCATATAATTCTTACGCTTGCAGATTTGCCGTTGGTACGCCTCGAAGCGTCCGACAAGGCCGACGATGAGCTTGTATATGCCTTGCTGTTTCCGTTCCGTCAGCCGCTCCGTCCTGTACCGTTCCAGCCAGTGGGCAAGGCTCATGTTCACGCATTCCCGGCCTTTCATCTTGTAGGCGTTGGGATGGTGGTAGGAGAACAGGAGTTGCTTCAGCCAATGGCTGTCCGCACCTATAAAGTATTCTTTTGATATAAGGGAAAGGATTTCCTGCACGGAACGGTCAAAGGTGTTCCGCGCCGTTTCGCTAACCAAGGAAACACGCGGCTTGTAGCCCTGCCTCTTGGAATCCCAATAGCCGGGGTTGATGTCCAGTTCGCTTGCGGCCTTGATGTCGCATCCTGCGTCACGGACACGGAAATAGACCCTTGCCTTGGCGTTGCTGCCCCTTATGGCTGTCTTTCGTATGAATGCGCTTGCTCTCATGTCGTAGGTTGTTTTTAATGTTCAGCGGTGAAAGCCGCAGTCTCTTTCCGGCATGTAATATTCCTTGTCGTATGCGATTCGATCTAAGACGGACTGGAGCCTGTCAAGCTCCGCATGGCCGAGTACCGGGATGCAGTTCAGCGTAATCTTCATTGAAGCGATGCGCCTGTGTTCGCAGTTCCGTTCGCTCATGCTCCCGTTGCCGTCCGCATGGACGGATTTCAGGTAGGCGTTCACCGCTTCCGTCTGTTTCCTGCTCGGATATGCAGCCGGATATTTTTCCGTAACATAGTCTATCATGCCGTCCACAGCCTCGGCCATAAGGGGGTCACGCTGCCGGATGGATTCTACAAGCTGTTCTTTCCGCATGGTCAGTTTATCTTGTCAATGACTTCTTTCTTCATGTCCTCGTCAATCGCCCTGTACCGGGCGAAAGCCTTGCTGCCGGGGCTGTGGCCTGTCAGCGAAGCCACAAGTTCCTGGTCTTTCACTTTCTTGTAGAGGTTGCCGATGAACGTGCGCCTTGCCAGATGGCTTGTGGCAAGCTCGTACAACGGGTGCTGTTCGGCTTCATGGGTATGCCTGTTCAGCACAGTCACCATGCGGTTGATGCCCAGCAGTTGCAGCAGCAGCCTGATGTCCGAATTGTACGACTGGCGACAATGCTTCGGGAAGAGCCTGTTGCCGTCCGTCTTTTGCCTTGCAAGTATCGCCTTGGCCTTTTCATTCAGCGGTACGCGGACTACACCGCCTTTGCCGTTGCGCAGGCTTTTCTGCGGATAATATTCCAAGAAGCCGTCCACGATGTTGTCTTTCGTGAGCCGCTCCAAATCGCCGTACCGACACCCCACAAGGCATTGGAACATGAATTTGTCCCGATGGTCTATAAGCTGCTTCGGCCAGCCCGTGAGGTCGGCGTTATAAACGGCATCCCGTTCTTCAAGGGTCAGATAGTAGGGAGAGCCATATACCAGCACCCCGTGGTCGAAGCTCCTGTAGCTCTCGTTGGTCATGTAGCCGCGCTTCACGCACCAGTTCAACACGAAAGTGAAGCGTGCCATGAGTGCGGTAAGGGTGTTCGGCGAAATCTCGTTCATGCAACACGCCCGTACCTTGAACGGCTCGTAGAAATCGGGAAACTCGCGGAAATACAAATGTTCGTTGGCTGCAAATTCCCGAAAGTCAGACAACACAGCCGGGTCTAAATCATCAAGGAACATTTCGTAACCCTCCATTTCGTTCATCCGCCTTTGCCATTCGATGTAGCGTTTGATTTTACGCTCGATGCACCGGGTTTCCGATATGTGGCGGCTGCTGAAATCGTTCTCCGCAAGATAGCGGCGGAAACCTTCAAGGACGGTCATCTGTTCCACAATAGTTGTAGGAGTGGTGTTTTGTATTGGCGTGGCCTCTTGACTTTCGGGGGTGGCAAAGAAACGGGCGATGGCCTCTTTCAAGGCATCGGCATCCGCTTCCTCCTGTATGTTTTCCTCCACAAACGCAAGCAGCCTGCCCACTTTCTTGTTGAATGACACCCTTTCATCTTTCCCGATGGTGGTAATGGGGGAGTTGGATTTGTAACATTGCTTCCTGCAATCCCAGAATTGGGCGATAACGGTCAAGGGGGTTACAGCCCTCAAGTCGGACTTACCTTGCCGGATGCGGATGCACAGGGTCGTATCATCCGTTCCTTTCTTCGTTTTCCTTAGATAAATGCTTGCTTTCATATACTCGTTTTTTAGTGCTTGGGCACATTCGTTTCTCGCAAATTTAGGAAATGTGCCCAAAATTGTTCCCAAAAAAGTTGCGGAAAGTGCATTTCCGTTAGGATAATTTATAAATCTCATTCTGCTCATATATCATTGAAATACAGTTGATTTTATCGTGAAATCTCTTGAATTTTGTTCTCTAGCATTCAGCCTTATACAGCACTTTTGGCACATACAGCATCATCGTCACCACGAAGTCGTGCATGGTGGCAAGCGCGTCCGCTCCCCAGCTGTAATTCACGGCTCCGCTCTTGGCGAAAACGCAACAGGGAACCGTGAGTGTCAGCAATGCGCATAATATCTTTCTGGTTGACCTCATGCTAATGTTTGTCCACAGGCTTCCAGGCCATTTCGGGGCGATTCTCCAGACGGCCGCCTGAAACCATCGCCTTGTACATATCGTCCGCAGTGAATGCATCGGACAGGTATGGGACGCTGTCCTCCATCTCTGCCTCGACCTTGGCTTTCATCCGGACAAACCGCTCTTCGGACGACTCCGTCTCTTCCTCCGCAGTGCCGTCCTGCGCGGAAGCAGGTGCTGCCGCAAAGTCCGTCTCATATCTTTCCGTACCGATATTGAATCCGGTCTCGCTCTCCGTCACGTCCACGCTCTCCTGTCCGTCATCGGGGTCGAGTTCGAATATTTCTTCGTCCTTTCCTCCCTGGCCTTTCTTCCGGTACAGGTCTCTGGCGATATTGACCGCATAATAAATGACGTAGGCAACTGTCAGTATGGTTGCGAATATCCAATATGATTTCATATTCTATTATAATAGTATTATTATTCCTTTCAGAATTTGATTTGCAAAGAAAAGTCATCTGTTGTATATGCGAAAATAATTGTATTACAAATCGCTATTTTCTTAATAAGATTTATGCAATTTCCCAAAATCATACTCTAAAATCATATTCTAACACTCATTTTCATACTTCGGGAGGGTCGCTTCAGGCAAAAAAAGAAGCCCTCCGTATGGAGAGCTTCACAAGTTGCGGCACACTGTGCCTTGTCAGAGCCTTTTACCCCGCAGGTAATCATTCAAGTCCTTGTAGCCGTCGTACCGGTAGGCTTCGTTGTTGACCTTCCCGGCGAACAGTGAGGCGACGGTCTCTACCGTCTTCCGCCCGGCAAGGTCGTTGTCAAGGTAGCAGTGGATGAACGGATATTCCTGCAGATGTCCCAGTGCCTTTTTGAGGTTGTTCACGGAGTTCATCACAAGATGGTCGCAGGGGGCATCGACGCATATCGTCTTGTCCCCGGCCTGCTGCAGGGTCATGTAGGAGAGGAAGTCCATGAAGCCTTCGAACAGGCATACATGGCCCTGCGTTTCGCCGTGCGAATGCCTTATCAGCGACACGTCCTTGCTTTTCAGGCAGCCCTTGTAGTAGGGATTGCGCACCTCGTAGCCTCCGGACAGGTTGCCGAAAGCCAGTCCGAAGTAGTGCCTTTTCCGCAGCTCGTAGTGCACCTCCCGGCAGAACATCCTGCCGATGTCGGCGTCTATCATCCGGGAATGGAGGTACGACAGCAGCGCATGGTGTCGCAGTGGTACCACCTTTACATCCCTCATGTCTGCTTCCACGGGCTGGAGCATCGCCACCGGGAGCCGTTTTCTCGGCAGGTCGCCGATTCCGGCCTGCTGCCCGATACGGGCCAGCACCTCGCTCACGATGTCCGTCCGGTACAGGTGCTTCCCCAGTTCCACGAGGTCGCCGCCGGTGGCCTCCCCGAAATCATACCACTCGTTGAGCCTGTCGTTGACCTTGAACGACGGCGTGTCCTCCTGCCGCAGCGGAGAGAGATACCAGTATTGCCCGTTGCATATCCTGACCGGGCTGTGCCCCAGTAATTGAAGAAAATCCACCATCCGGATTTCCTTTGCCTCTGCTATGTTCATGTCATTTTCCTTTCACTTGTTTTCATGAAACCAGTTTAGTTTAGTTTGTTTTCCTATATATATCTGTACTAAATTAAACGGAATATTATATATGCCCGCGCCAGCCGTCATTCCTCGTCGAACAGCATGGCTTCGGCGGGGGTCATGTCGTAGTAGAACAGCTTGTCCCGCTTGCGTATCAGCTTCAGGTTGTCGGTCAGGTAAAGCAGCAGCTTGACCATCACGTTCCGGCCACGCTTGAAACCTATCGCCTCGTAAGAGGCCATGAGTGCCTGAACCATGTTCTCGAATCCTTTGATGGGCTTGTCGCCGAAAGCGGCGGAGAGTGCCTCCCTGTGCTGCTCGATGCTCAGGTCTGCAAAACTTGTCCGTGCCTTCGGCTTGGAATGATCTCCTGCCGCATGGCTCTCCGCAATGACGGGCAGCCCGGCTTCGTCTATCGTGAATGCGAACGGCTTGAACTCCTTCTCCCTGATATGGAGGGCGTGGACTTCGCTGATACCGGGATTGTCACTGTCCTTGCTGATGACAAGCACCGTTTCGGCCTTGTTGCTCATCTCCGTGCCGATATGTCCGCGCACATTGTTGTCCCCTTTGTTCAGGTGAAGCACGCAATGGATATGCAGGTCATACTTCGACGACCACTCCATCATCTTGTTGATGACTTCCACGGATTCGCTGGTGCTGTTGATGTCGAGCATCAGGTCACGGATTCCGTCAATGACCACCAGACCGTAACCCTTGCCACGGCGCAGTGCGTAATCGATCACCTCTATGCGGATGGCCGGGGAATACTCGCGCAGGCAGATGAAGTCGAGCCTTTCGTTGTCGGTGGTGTCGGGAAGCCCCGCCAGCTTAAGGATGCGCTCAAGCACATTGTGGCAGTGGAACCGGCTCTGCTCCGTGTCCACATACAGGATTCGCTGTTTCCCTTCAGGCAGGTGCGCCCGGTAGTTCAGCACCTGCTTGCCGGCCAGCGAAGCGGCGACGATGGCCGATACGTTGAATGTCTTTTTCGACTTGGCCTTACCTGTCGATGCGCTGAAGTTGCCGAGCGTGGCGATAGTGGAGTTGTCTATCCAGATGATCTGCGGCGGGGTCTCGTAGCTGTCCGTCACCTTTATCTGCGAGGCGGACAGGATGTCCGACAGGCGGCTTTCATCGAGCTCCGCCCCTATGAGGTTAGTCCTTCTTTCGTTTTCCATGGCGTCTCTGATTAAAGAAAGGTTCAGCGGCTGCGGACTCGGCAGCCATTCTGTTGGCATCATCAATGGTCGGCTCGCAGTTCTGCAGAAGCCACTCGTCCAGCTCCTCCTTGGCGAAATAGACCATCTTGCCCCTCGGCTTGTAATGGGGAATCTCCTTGCTTGCGGTGAGCTTGTACAACATGCTCTCCGACACGCCGATGTACATGCACGCTTCCTGGAATGTGAACACTTTCTTGGTGGTATAGATAGAGTTTTCCAGCAAGTCAAGCCGTTGCAACAGGTTCTCGACCGGCTCCAGTTTTCTCAGCACCGATTCGACGGCGGCGAGCCTTTCGCTCAACCGCTCCATGAATGTCGTTCTGTTCTGCATTATGTATATGTTTAATTTGACAATAAAGGCAAGCCTCCATCAGGCGTTGCGCTGACGGAGGCCAAAGTTATGCGATGCGACCGGCAATGGCAGAAAACCGACAATGATACCGGCTCCATATCATTGCTACAGTCAGCCTTTTATCTTTCACATGTTTACCATTCTGTCAGTTGGTGTCATTCACGGAGTTGGCTGACAGCTTTTCTTATGGACACAGTGGTGGATGTCATACAGCTTCTTGCAGCAGACAAGGCCGTAGAGAGGCTTGAGGCGGTCACGAAGCGTTTTCCGTCCTTGGAAACCAGGAATCTCCCTCTTTCGAGGACAGACTGCCAGTGCGCCTGTATGTACGACCTTTCGAGCAGCGCATCGAAAAGTACGGCCACATGCCGGATGTTGTTCACCCGGATGCGGAAGCCCTCCTTGCAGGCAAAAAGTGCCTTCATGTCCTCTATGCTCACCGCAGAAACGCAGAACAGATGATAAGCGTTGGCGCAAGCCACAATACCTGTCATCTGTTCCTCGGTGAAATTACAGTCGAAAGAAAGGGGCGGAGCATTCAGGGCGAAACCGGCCCCACGGACATCGGCCGGAAGCTCCGGATCCGAAATGTCATACATCTTTTTCAGCTCCATACAGTCCTCGAACGAAAAGGTGTCCGCCGCGAATAAAAGACGGGTGCGTTCGGACAAATCGGCCAGAAGAACTCCGGCGATTTGAAGGTTCATTTCGTGGCAGTTCCGGCAGACTACATTATCGCAGCCTATGTACCGGTGGCTGTTGATGAAGTCATCAACAAAGCGGCCATACCGTTTGCCGCCCGCCACAACATCATGCAGATAGATTTCTCTCGCTTCAGCGAGCAATGCGAAAAGTTCTTTCGCCACATCCTGTGCTGCCGCAATGTGCCGGCAGTGTTGCTTCCCTCCAAAAAGAGAGAAGACCTTTGTCTGGTCTGTTCATGTCGAATTACTTTTAATTGGTTGATAATTTATTGTAAGAGTGTGTGTATCAATTATATAAATAATTGATGTATCACCCTGCTCATATGCTCGTAAATTTGACATGATGATCAAGCCGTCGTCAGTCGAACAATCCGTTTACCAGGTTGACCGCCTCGTCTTTTTTCTTGTTGACAATCTTGGCATACACCTGGGTCATCTTCACATCGGCATGGCCGAGCAGCTTCGAGGTCGTGTAAAGGTCTGCCCCGAGGGTAAGCATCATCGTGGCGAAGGTGTGGCGGCTTGTATGGTAGGAAAATCGCTTGCTGATGCCCGCAGCCTTCGCCCACGGTTTCAGCAGACGGTTGATTTCGTTTCCGCTCGGTAAGTCGAACACAAAGTCTTCCGGAGTCTTGTCGCCCCGTTCCGGCATCCATTTCAATGCCTCGGACGAAAGAGGCAGGTAAATGGGTTCCTGTGTCTTCTTCATGGATACTGCCAGACGGTATTGACCGCTATCCACGAAGACATCTTTCCATTTCAGTCTTTTGACGTCACTGATGCGGAGGCCGCAGAAACAGGAGAACAGGTAGGCATGTTTTATCTCCTCGTGCTTCATCGGGGTCGCAATGAGGGCTTTCACCTCCTCAATGGTCATATAGGAGCGTTTGCTCTCCGGCAGGTGGATTTTGTCAGACTTGTCGATTAGGTCAAAAGGATTGGCCTTGATATGTTCCGCCCGGACGGCAGAGTTCAGCGCACTGTTCAGCACACGGTAATAGTTTTTGAGAGTGAAATTCGACACGCGCTTGCCTCTCGGACGGTATTCCGTCAACAGATAGTCGATATAGCCTTGGCAGAAAGCCTTGTCAATCCGGTCCAACGTCATCCTTTCCCCGGCATAATCCCTGATGATGCGGATGGCTACCTTGATCTGGTTTTCGTCTTTCTTGCCCCGTTTCTCCTGGTTTTTCTTGTAGGTTTCCATCCAGTCCAGCAGAAAGACCTTCTCCTTTTCGTTCTCGATTCCCGCCTCACCGTTGGTCATCTCGATGATGCGCTTCGACTTGAGCTTGTTGGCCGCATTCATCGCCGCTTCGTTCTGCTTGCGTGCATTCTCATCTGTTTCCGGGATGATATACAGCTTCAGATACTCGTATGTGCGCTTGCCGTTCCGGTATATGTCCAGATACAGGCTCTGGCTTCCGTTGCTCAACGCTTTCATCCGGAGACGAACCGGCTCTTTCACTTTTTTAGGTTGTCTTATTCGTGCCATAGGGAATCGGTCTTTGTTTCTACTGTTGCAAAGTTACGAATAATAATCCGAAACGAGAAACAAACAAGAAACAAAAATGTACCGAATAAGAACCAAAAGACTGCAAACAATGAAAACAACTGAAAAGACCAAATCACCTATAACATACTGATATAAAGCCGTTTTATTTTCACTTATTTGGATGTTGTTTTCATTTCAACCCCACTCATTATAAATCTGGTAAATTTCAAAGTACAAGGATAGGCAATACGACACTCATCACCGTGCGTAGTTATATATCATTATCCAGATATAGACTATTCGGTGTGGGGTATTGTTTATTTGTACTTGGGCTTACCAGAGCCTCCTGCCAGATAAACGAACGACTCCACACTTTCTTTTTTGTATAGAGTTTTCTTATAGGAGTCGGTGAGACGTATTGCTAAATTATGAATAATAGTGATTTATCTTTTCTGACAGACTGCAGTAATGAACAATTGAGATTGTTAGCGGATGTTTTAGTCTTTGATCCTAAGGATCATAAGAAGCGTTATACGGAGAGGTTGTCTGCAAGAGCATCGTATGCCGTGTATTATCCGCACGACATGAAGAAACTGTTGCCTGAAATCGTGGACGAATACCAACGTTTCGGAGGAAATACGATTGCCAATATAATACGGGGGCATGGAGTCCCGTACCGAGAGATACTGAAAGATGTGTGCAAAACAGTCGGTATTGCTAAAAGTGATACTGATACAGTCGAAATAATGGAAGCCGCGCTTCTTAAGACTGTCGCAGATAAAATGTTGGAGCAGATTGCAAAACAAAATGCTTCCGGAGAACAGTCGGTAGAAGAGATGAAAAAATATGTGGAAGAATTTACTCATTACCCGGATCAAATGACGGAGCTCATTTTGATGTCTTTCAGTAGTTGGCTTAGTCATATGGGAGTAAGGTTGGTGATACGATATGCGAGTGGGCGAGTTGTTATGGTCCCGTTAGGTCCTATTGCATGGGCGATTACTGCTGCTTGGATGGCTTTGGATTTTGCTTCGCCGGCCTATCGGGTTACTATTCCTTCGACGATTTTAATAGCTTGTTTAAGGCATATTCACAATAAATCTGAGAGGGATTCCAATATTTCATTCAGCATAGAATAGGTGGTAATCGCGGTCTTCGCTTATTCAAACGTCCGATTTCATAAAAAATTCAGCCGGACTTCTTTACAAGTCCGGCTGAATCGGAAAAATACTTTTATACAAGAAAAATTCGCTTAATTGATGTTTTTACGGTCGGGAACCGTATTGGGCGATGCAGCTTCCATGTCGGTTTGCAGCTTGACCATCTGAATGGCCGCCGCTGCCGCTTCATTGCCCTTGTTTCCGTATTTTCCGCCCGCCCGGTCGAATGCCTGTTGCTGGTCGTTCACCGTCAGGATACCGAATGCTACAGGCATATTCCACTGTATCTGCAACTGGGTGATACCCTGTGTCACGCCCTGGCAGATGAAATCGAAATGGCGGGTTTCACCCTGAACGACGCAGCCCAGAGCGATCACCGCATCCACGTCCGTATATTCGGCGAAAAACTGGGTACCGAGAGTCAGCTCGAAAGTGCCGGGGACATATTTGATCTGAATATTCAGGTCGCTGCATCCGGCGCTGCGGAGGGTTTGGACCGCTCCCTCGAGCAGGGCTTCCGTGATTTCCCGGTTCCACTCCGCTACGACGATGCCGAACTTCATATCGGCTGCCGACGGCAGCGGGGCGTCCAACTGCGAAAGGTTGTGATGCTTGGTTGACATGCTTGGATTCGGGTGTTTCGCGTTATTGCTGGATCGTGCCCATCAGTTTTTCTGCATTCTGTGCTTCGGCCGATGCAGGGAATTCGTTTTGAATCCGCTGGGCGAATCCGAGCGCCTGCTCTTTGTTGCCCATGGCATTGGCTGCCAGAGCCGCTTTACGCAGGTACATCGGGGCCGTCAGGTTGTTGTCCGAAACCTTGGCTGCCTTCTCGAACAGTTTGATCGCTGCGGCATAATCGCCCTTCTCGACGGCGATATCGCCCTGCAGACCTATGTTCTGGGCATTGACGATCTCTGCGGGAATGCCTTTGGCCGGTTTGTATTTTGCCAGGTAGGTGGCCGCGTTGTCCAAGTCGCCTAAACGCAGGTAGCAGATGCCGGCATAGTGCTTGGCCAGGTTGCCCGCACGCGTGGAACCGTACTGGTCGATGACATCGAGGAAGCCGGGGCCGTTGGCATCGCCTTCGAGAGCCAGCTGGTATTCGGGCGTGGTCGATTCGAACCGGTACTGGGCCTGAGCGATCATCTCGGCCGCCTTACGCTCGCGGGGCTGTGAGATCAACTGTCGATAGCCGAAGATGGCTGCGGCGAGTACGAAGAGGGCCAGCAGCGCGATGATCATCGATTTGCTGTTTTTCTCGAAAAACATCTCGGTTTTATTCATCGCTGTGCCGAGTGCTTCCTGCTCGTTTTGCTTTGTCATAGAAATATGCAGTTTTAGTTTGAATTTTCGCTTCTAACGTGCAAAAATACATTTTTTCTTTGAATAATGCCAATATCTGCCGAGAATTGTAGAGCCGCCACGAAGAAAAAAGA
>OJKW01000560.1_pt1 | contig 27711 bp, 25 predicted proteins | sample 1596591 | NCBI WGS metagenome assembly OJKW01 (sample SAMEA4350166, study PRJEB24818) | metagenome | biome: human; feature: gut; material: faeces | place: Denmark | collected 2013-09
GAAGTTCCTCCTTTCTCCGCCATGATACAAAAATACCGCCCGTAGTCTCGTTTGGGCGGTACTTTGTGTAAGATTGGCAGTCCATTATTAAGTTTTTTATTATGTTCCCTTTGTACACCGTTGCAACTTTCCTTTCTGACACACAGTTTAGCTTTTCCTCTTGCAAGAACAAGAAGCTGCCGATACAACAAAGAAAAAACGACTTGTACCGAATGCACAAGCCGAAGAAGGAGGCAGACCATGGAGGAAAAACGCTGGGAATCGTGCAATGCAGAGGCGCTACTGGATGTGTTCTTTTCGCAGGATGATCTCCGGCAGTTAGCGCTGAGCACAGGGGAGCTGCTGGACTGCCCGCTGATGGTACTGGATGATACCTTTCGCATTGCTGCGTACCGTTTGCCGCTCGGCTTTTCCGATGCGCTCTTTGAAACCGCCGTACGCTGCGGCGAGATCACCTACGAGGCCGGCGCAACCATCAGCAAAAATGCGATGCTCACAGCTGGTTGGGCGGACTATGTCCAGCTGGCTGATAGCCCCTATCGGCGGCGTTTTGCACCTCTCATCAGCGCGGGCGTGCGCCTCGGCTGCCTCATCTGCGTGGATACGGACGGACATTTGGAAAAAATCCCGCCGCAGACCTGGGAGCTGGTGGAGCACATCCTCTCCAAGCAGCTGTTCATGGAGGTGAGCCGTCAGGACAAGCCTTCCGAGACGGTGGAGGACATCCTCATGCACCTGCTGGACGGCGGGTTTTCCTCCGCTGCGCATTTTCAGCTTCAGGCCTCCGGCACCTACCTCGCGGACTTTCATCCGCGCGCCTTCGCCCTCATCGACCTTGAGACCTACCACAGCGCTTACATGGGAAAACGGCATCTGAAAGAGGAGCTGGAAGCGCAGATTGCGGATTCCCACCCCTTTTTATATAAGGGCGATGTTTTTCTCTTCCTGCACCGGGAGGGGGATGGCGACATCTTTTCCGAGCTTGCGGAGGAATTTCAGCTTAAAATTCTTATCTCTGCGCCGATCGACGACCTTTTCACCCTCCCGCAGCTCTACCGCATAGCGCGCGAGGCATTGGAGCTGATGAAAGATGAGCGCTTCCACGGTGAGGCCGTCTGCACAGCGCAGCAGCTGCGCACCCCGCTGCTGCTGAAAAATCTGGAGGCGCGCGGCGACCTGATCCCGATCGCGCTGCGCCGCCTTGCCGCCCACGACCGTGAAAAGGATACACAGTACTGTGAAACGCTCTACCATTACCTCACCTGCTGCCACTCGCTGAAAAAGACCGGCGACGCGCTCTATACCCACCGCAACACCGTGCTCTACCACATCCGCAGATTGCAGGAGGATTTCGCGATCCCGCTGGAGGAGCCGTCCCAGCACGCCGACCTGCTGCTGGGCGTGTCGCTCATTTTGTTTGAGATCAAGGGGCCGGACTTTTTTCTGCGCGCGCCGAAAAATGAAGCATAAAACCGGCGCGATCACGCGCCGGTCAGATAAAAAAGGATGATATTATGAAGGAAAACAGAAAGCTTTTGAGAGAAGTCCTCAAGGACATCCGCCACGACATGACGGACGAAGAGGTACTGAACCTGCTGGCGGACAGTAAGATTTCCGAAAATCTCGCAGGCGAAAATGAAAAATACACCCTCGGCCAGCGGGCGGCGGCCGCCATTGCCAAATTTGCGGGCAGCTGGGCGTTCATCTTTTCCTTCACCGGCGTGCTGATTTTGTGGATGCTTGTCAACACGCTGCTGGCGGCAAAGGCGTTCGACCCGTACCCCTTCATCCTGCTCAATCTGGTGCTCTCTTGCGTGGCGGCCATTCAGGCACCGCTCATCATGATGAGCCAGAACCGGCAGGAGGAAAAGGACCGCCGCCGTGCAGAGAACGATTATAAGGTCAACCTCAAGACAGAGATCATGATCGAGGATCTTTACGACAAGGTCAATGCCATCCTGGCCAGACAGACCGCACTGGAAAAACAGCTGACGGAGAAGGGCGAAAGCGCAGGGCAAAAATGAGGGAGGACAGAGCCGTCCTCCCTCATTTTTTGCTGTTTTTGCGCAACGCGGAATCCTCCTCCGCAAACCTGCGCGCTTTTGTTGAGATGCCTCTCCGGCGCGTAAAGCCCTTATACGTGCAAGACTCTATGTTGCTTTACAGCCGGAAGTGCTTCTTAAGTTCTTGGTTTTCCCCCAGCACCAGCAGCGTCATATCAGCGTCCAGCACAGTTTCCGGTGAGACGTTCACATCGGTCTTGCCGTTCCGCTTCACGCCGAGGATGTTGACGCCGTATTTTCTGCGGATGTCCAGCTCGCCGATGCTGCGGCCCTGCCAATCCTCCGGCACGGCAACCTCGATAATGGCGTGCTGCTCGTCCAGCTCAATGTAGCTGAAAATATGGTTGGCGGTATAGCGGATGGCCGCCCACTTCGCCAGCTGCTTTTCCGGGTAGGTGACCGCGTCCGCGCCGTTGCGCAGCAGAAATTTCGCCTGCACATCCCGCTCAGCGCGGGATACCACATATTTTGCTCCCAGCTCCTTGAGCAGCGACGTCGTCTCCAGCGAATTCTGAAAATTTCCGCTGATGGTGACATAGCAGACATCGTAATTGCTCACGCCCAGCGAGCGCAGAAAGTCCACACGGGTGCTGTCGCCGATCTGCGCGTTGGTGACAAAGGGCATACACTCGTTGACGCGCTCCTCGTCTTTGTCCACTGCCATCACCTGATGGCCCAGCTCGTTGAGCTGCATGGCAAGATGCCGCCCGAAGCGGCCCAGTCCGATCAATAATACCGTTTTCATCGTGTGCTCCTTTCAGCCTACGGTAATTTTCTCCTGCGGATAGCGGGCGTAAGTCAGATCATGCCCGGAGAATGCGGCGTAGATCAAGGTCAATCCGCCGACGCGCCCGAAATACATCAGCAGGATGAGAATGCTCTGCGACAGGACTCCCAGCTGCGGCGTCAGCCCCAGCGTCAGGCCCACCGTACCGGCGGCGGACGCTGTTTCATAGAGACAGGCACCGAGGGGAAGCTCCTCCGCTGTGCTGATGACCGCCGCCCCCGCAAAGGTCAGCCCCAGATACAGCAGCAGAATGGCGGCGGCGTTGCGGACGGCGGAGTGTTCCAATCTGCGGTGGAAGATCTGCGGATCCTCCCGCCTGCGGAAGGCGGCAATGGCGTTGGCGATCAGGACGGCCAGCGTTGTGACCTTCATGCCGCCCGCCGTGGAGCCGGGTGCTCCGCCGGTGAGCATCAGCAAAATGGTGACCGCCTGAGAGGCATCCGTCATCTCCGTCAGATCCACTGTGTTATAGCCGGCCGTCCGCGGCGTGACCGACTGAAAAAGGGAGGCCAATATCCGCTCTCCCACGGGGAGGTCCGCAAAGTCCGTCAGATAAAAGAGAACCGCCGGAATCGTGATCAAAAGCGCCGTCGCGCTCAGAATGACCTTGCTCTGCATCCGGTAACGCCGCAGGTGCAGACCGTGCGTACAGACATCGTCCCACGTTAGAAAGCCGATGCCGCCCACGATGATCAGCAGCATGATCACGATGTTGACCAGCGGGTCTGCGGCATAGGCCGTCAGCGAGGGGTAGAGGGAATCCGTCCGCCCCAGAATATCGAAGCCCGCATTGCAGAAGGCGGAAACGGAATGGAAAACGGACATCCATACGCCCCGCAGTCCATAGTCCCGGCAAAAGGCTGGCAGCAGCGCCAGCGCGCCCAGCAGCTCGACCAGAAAGGTCCCCTTGAGGATAAATCTCGTCAGGCGCACGATGCCGCCCACCGCAGGGGCGGAGATGGCGTCCTGCATGGCGCTGCGCTCCTTGAGCGTGATGTTCCGTCCAGCGAGCATCAGGAAGGTCACCGCACCGGTGATCACCCCCAGCCCGCCGATCTGGATCAGCAGCAATATGACTGTTTGACCGAAGGCGGACCAGTAGCTGCCGGTATCCTGCACCACCAGCCCCGTCACGCAGACAGCGGAGGTGGAGGTGAACAGTGCCTCATGAAACGGCGTCCAGACCCGCTGCACTGTGGCGATAGGCAGCATCAGCACCAACGCCCCCAGCAGGATCACGCCCGCAAAGCCGAGGATCATGATTTGAAAAGAAGTCAAATGCCGCTTTAAGCGAAACACAGTCTCCGTCACATCACATACCTCCTTGAAACAATGGTACTCTCAATTTTCCATACAGTATAGCACGGCTTTTGTAATGTGTCTGTATGTATCTTGTAAAATTTTCAGGTGCAGAGTCCTTATTTGCAGCCCAGAGGTGGGCTGCAAAGCTGCGGTTGACAGACTTTGGTGCATAGAATTCTCCGCGTGACCTGTAAATCTTTCCTAATTTTTTACAGGAACCGTTGCCTTTTTTCAATATTTGTTTTAAGATAAGCTCTCTATCTGTCATATTCAGCTGAAATTCTACAAAGCTTTTTAAAAAAGCCCCAACGGGAGAACTAATATGCTCAAAGAAAAAACATCCGATGTATCCATGACAAATACAAATCAAGGCTTTGGCACTGCTGCTGAAGCGGCAGTGCCCATGAGCCATGGCCTTTGGAATACGTGGCGCAAAAATCTCCTGCTGTTCTGCCTGACCGGCGTTTATGTGGAGCTGTGCCTGCATCTGTGCGTATTCGGCTCGATGGACCGGTACGCGGGATATCCTGTCCTGTTTGGCCTGCTGGGTGGCGCACTCTGCACGCTGGTAGTCTCAAGCCTGCCAAAGGTTCTGCGCCAGATCACAGGGGTTTTCCTGGTCGCGGCACAGGTGCTGCTGGCCGAGGTGCAGCTGGTCTATCACTGCATCTTCGGAGATTTCATGCCCGTCAGCCAGATCGGCATGGGCGGAAATGTGGTCGTCAATTTCAACTCGCAGCTTCTCTATGGGATCCGCCAAAATCTGCTGAAGATCCTGCTCCTCCTGCTGCCGCTGATTGCCGTGATCCTCTGCCTTGCCCTGCGAAGGGGGCAGGCTCTGAAGCTGCGGCTGCGCTGGAAACAGACTATGGCCTCCTTTGCCGTGCTCCTCGCACTGCTGCTGACGGTCACGGGACTCATGTATGTTGGACGGGACAACGCCTTTTCCGCCTATCGTACCTTCACCAATGTGAACACCTCCACCGACAGCAGTTATAAAAAAATCGGTATGCTGGCCACCACGGCGCAGGAGCTTCGATACATGCTCTTCAGCGGCAGCGGCAGCATTATGATCACGCCGTCGTCCTTGAATATAAGCGATGTTCCGCGGACATACAGCAGCAACTCCTATAACGTGATCGAAAGCATCGATTTTACGGCTCTTGCAGACAGTACCGACAGCGATATTCTCAAGGCCACAGACGAGTATCTATCAAATGCAACACCCACCCGCAAAAACAACTACACAGGACTTCTTAAGGACTATAACCTCATCACCATCTGCGCCGAGAGCTTCTGCCCGTGGTTTATCAGCGAGGAGCTGACGCCGACGCTCTACAAGCTGAGCCATACGGGTATTCTCTTTGAAAATTACTACGGCACGTTCCAGTCCGTCACCACCAACGGCGAATACACCATGTGCATGGGGCTTTATCCGGATATGTCCCGCACGAAGACGGATTCCAGCTTCAATGTGGCGGGCACCAACTATCTGCCGTTCTGCCTGGGCAATGCGCTCAAGGGCATGGGCTATCAAGCCTGGGGCTATCACGACTACATCGGGGATTTCTACAACCGGAACATCACCCACGCCAACATGGGCTACACGTTCAAGGCGGCGGATTCTGGTCTGGCCATGAAGATCGACTGGCCCTCCTCCGATCTGGAGATGATGGAGGCCTCCGTAGACGACTACATCAACAGCGGAGAACCCTTCCACGCCTATTACATGACCTTCAGCGGTCACTACCAGTACAACTGGGACAACGCCATGAGCGCCAAAAACCGCGACGCGGTGAAAGATCTGCCCTATTCTGAGCCGGTGAAGGCGTACATTGCCTGCAATCTGGAGCTGGAATACGCACTGGAGTACCTGATGCAGCGGCTGGAGGAAGCTGGCGTTGCCGACAAGACCTGCATCGTCCTGACCAACGACCACTACCCCTACGGCCTGACCGAAGACGAGTACAACGAGCTGGCAGGGCAGACGCTGGACACCACCTTTGAGAAGTACCGCAACAGCTTCATCTGCTATGTTCCCGGCCTTTCAGAGAACATCGTGGTGGATGAATACTGCTCCACGGCGGACATCTTGCCGACACTGCTGAATCTCTTCGGCGTGGACTACGATTCCCGCCTGCTGGCGGGCACCGATGTACTCTCCAGCGGCATCCATGCAGCGGTGCTGTCGGATAAGTCCTTTCTGACGAAGACCTTCCGCTATGACGCCGGTACGGAAACCGTGATCCCCGCCGACGAGAATACCACAGTCTCCGACAAGCTGGCGGAAGCCTACCGGCTCTATGTGGACAGCAGGTTCCAGCTCTCCGGCAACATCCTCAACAGCGATTACTACGCCCACGTCTTTGCCAGGGAGTCCAGCGGCGGAAGTCTTGTGGACACGGTGGTATTCACGGACATCAAGAGCATTTTCAATCAGGCCAGCGTTCTCTATATGTACCGCAAGGGCTATGTGGACCCTGAGACGCCGGACACCTTCGGCGGCAAGACTACGGCAAGGCTGGGCGAGTTTATCGATGTGCTCTACCGCATCGCGGGCCGGCCGGAAACGGACAACACCGCCCTTCCGGCTGACTACGAAAACGAGGAATTCAACGCGGCCCATCCCTATTATAATGCCGTGTGCTGGGCCTATCAGACAAGGCTGCTCCGGCAAAATGATCCCAATACCGAATACGATGACAAGGTGGACTATCAGACGGCGTGCGTACTGATCCGCCGCTACGCGATCATGGCAGGCGTCGATACCGGCGTGGATCAGACGCAGCTCAGGCAGCTTCTTCGGGATGCCCCCGATCTTGGCAGAGAGGCAGCCAAAGCGATGCTCTGGTGCGATGAGAGGGACATCACCACCCGGGACAGCAGCCTTGACGAGCTGCTGGCGTCCGCTGGCACCCGCATCAGCCGCTACCAGATGACGTCGTTCCTGTTCTACCTCTGCACCTACGAGCTGGATATTGGCAGCTGAGCATGCGGCGCAGATCCTGCCGGAGAAGTGTTCCGCGACCGATTCGCAAAAAGAGTCGCCTTTCTCGGCTGTGTACCGGAAGATACCCATTCGATGCCGCACTACGCTTAATGTTGGAATAAGTAAACATACTCACAAGCATTACACTCAGTGTAGACCTAATGTAGATTCAGACCATTCTGTGTTTACGAAAGTTTACATTGAGTGTAATTTTTTCTGCCTTGAATGGGTGGTCAAACAGGGCCGGCTTTCTGCATTTATTACGAAGGGATGAGACATCCACCCCCTATTCTCACACGAAAGAAGAAGTTTGATTTGAGCAAACGAAAACACGGACCTACGATTGTACCGGCCTTATCCGCCAAGGTGGATAACAAAGAAAAACGATTCATTCAGGTTGGAAACTCACTGCTCCTCTCCAAGCAGTTCCACGCACTCAGCACCGGCAGCCGGTTTCTCTATTTCTGCATGGCCATGGAGAGCGGCGGAAGGAAGAATTTCATTCTTCCACAAAAGGACGCAAAAATGGCTCACGGGGTAAACCCGCGTAGCCGTCTGATCCGTTTCAGCAAGAACAGCAGCTTTCATTATTTCACCGTCGATGAGATGGGCCTGCGGCTGATGAAGCTGGCGCTGGATGAAATGGCGCTGTATCGGTTTCAGCGGTACTTGCAGCAAAACGGCATTTGCAAAGCATCTATGCTTCCGCTGTATCTGTTCAGTCTGGAGCTGCTTTCGGAGGCGTATGCCTTGAAAAAGGGGAAGCAAATGCGGGCAGAGCTGGATAGAGGCGCATTGTTTTCGTGCCAGGCAGATGTTGTAAAACGGATCTGCAACACAGGACCCAATCTGATCACGATCCCAGACAAATGGCTGCTGGACTTGGATACGGAAAGAGATGATAGCTCAGACGAACTCTTACTTTCCCCAAATGCTACGTTTCTAAGTCAACAGTCCGGAATGTAACACACAGGTGGTAACAGTATGGTCGAGGAATTGCAAGTGCCGATCCATCTCAAAATGACGCTGACGATTAAGGAAGCCGCAGCATACAGCAACATTGGCATCAAGAAGATCGACAGTATGCTGCGCAGTCCGAATTGCCCGTTTGTTCTCTATGTTGGGTCCAAAAAGCTGGTCAAACGCAGGGAGTTCGAGCAATATATCAGCCGTACAATGGCAATTTGAAGGTAAGTTCACTATTGAGAAAAGAAAGTCCTTGTGCTACAATTATAAAATGTATAGGGGCTTCTTCTCATAGTGGGAAAGGAGCTTCCGAATGGGTAAAAGTTTACGAGGCAAAGAATGCGGTAAGGGTATCTGCCAGAGAAAGGACGGTTTATATAGCGCAAGATTTGTAAGCAGCGAAGGAAAGCGTCAGGTCAAGTGCTTTTCCTCACTTCCGGAAGCCCGGAACTGGCTGGAAGATGCAAAGTATGCAGACCGTCATGAGGATGTGTTTGCTCCGTCGGATATGACGGTAACAGAATGGTTTGAGTTCTGGATCAGCCACATCGTGGGAGACTTAGCGCCGAACACAAAGAGAAATTACCGGGAGCGGTATGAGTACAATGTAAAGCCCGTGATTGGTAAGATGCGGCTCACAGATGTCAAGCCGATGCACTGCAAGATGGTTTTCAACCGAATGGAAGCATCGTATGCCGGTTCAACGATCCGCCAGACATATATTGCTATGGGAACGATGTTTCGGGCTGCCGTGATGAACGACATGATCCAGAAGCATCCGATGGACGGTGTTCGCTTTACCAAGCCCGTTCGTGCAACAGACGATATTAAGTTCCTCACCCGTGACGAGCAGCGCGTGTTTCTTGAAACAGCGAAACGCTCCCGCAACTACAACCAATACGCGCTGATCCTTGAAACTGGTTTGCGTACCGGCGAGATGATCGGGTTGACGTGGGACGCGATTGACTTTGAAAAGCGCACGCTCACGGTCAACAAAACATTGGAGTTTCGACACGGTGAACAGTATTGGCGTGCGGGTCCTCCGAAGACGCAGCACAGCTACCGCACAATACCGTTGACGGATCGGGCTTATGAAATCCTGAAAGAAATCAAGGATAAGCGCCCTTGGCAAAAGGAATCTCCGCTGCTCTCGCAAACACTGGAATATATCGACCGGCGAACGGGGGCAATCTCCCGGCTGGTCATGCGTGATCTTGTCTTTATCAACTGGCGTACCGGGGAACTGACGAAAAACAGTTCCTATGATACCCACCTTTACAAGCTATGCGGCGAAGCAGGAATCGAAAAATTCTGTATGCACGCTTTACGCCACACCTACGCCACAAGAGCGATTGAATGCGGCGTACAGCCCAAAGTGCTGCAAAAGCTGCTTGGTCACGCAAGTATAAAAACAACGATGGACAGATACGTCCATGTCACATCTGAATCCTTGGATCAGACTGTGCGGCAATTTGAATCAGGCAGGGTTTCCTAGCATATAAGTCCATGCGAAAATGGCGTAAAAATGGCGTAAGCCAAGCGCGCCGGATTCCGGAAGCCCTTGAAAATCAAGACTTTTTAAGGAGATAGAAAGCATTATGAAATTAGGTATCGAGGGCGATTCACCTGATTCTATATCTCAATAGTACTCCATAAATACCGATAATTCTTGATTTCAGCGTATTTTCTGCACAAATGTCCACTATATAACTTCATGCAATTCCATACTACTCCACGCCGAAATGGTGTAAAAATGGTGTATGGAAAATCGGATTGCAGACGCGAAAATGACACACTACTACCGCCCTCAAAAATCGAATGAAAGCTCTGATGAAACACACAGCCATCGGCATGACCGTCCAACGGATATGCCGATGGTTGTTTCATTTTTTATTCGGATGATCTTGACGCCTCCGAGGAACACCCTATACTGTGCGCTTGTAGGCTCATGGCACAGGGGCGTTTTTCGATGATTACAAACCGGAAGTTATCACTCTGCTTGCCTGTTTTCTTCGCCCCAGACACAGAGCTGATCCAGCACAGTCATCAGCGATTTTCCTCGTTCCGAAAGCGTATATTCCACCTTCGGCGGGATCTGCGGATACTCGGTGCGGACGATCAATTTGTCGGCTTCCAGCTCCTTGAGGTTCGTGCTGAGGGTCTTGTCGGAAATAGTTTTCAAATACCGTTTCAGCTCATTGAACCGCACCGTCTCAAACTCCATCAGGCAGTAAAGAATGACCATCTTGTGCTTGCCGGAGATTAGCGACAGCGTGTAGGCAAAGCCGGTGTCCTCAAAATTGGCGTTCTCGATATAATTCTTTATCATTTCACTTTCTCCTAAAATAGTACCTATCATAATAGCCAGTACTTGAATTTCTGTTTTACTCGGTTATAATTATAAGCAGGATGAACAGTCCTGTCAATCTGATCACGAGGAGAAGTTATCATGAGAACAAAACTGAAAATCACCGAAGGCATTTTCCCCATGCCGGTTCTGATGGTTGCAACTTACAACGAGGACGGCAGTGTGAATGTCATGAACGCCGCATGGGGCACCATGCAGGAGCGGGACACCATCGCCTTGAATCTCACCGAGACTCATAAAACCGTGCAGAACATCAAAGCGCGGGGCGCATTTACCGTCAGCATTGCCGATGCCGCCCACATGGTGGAAGCGGATTATTTTGGTGTGGAGTCCGGCAATAAAGTTGCCGATAAATTTGCCCGCAGCGGTCTGACCGCAAGCAAAGCCGAAGCCGTCGATGCGCCGGTCATCAACGAGTTCCCGATTTGTCTGGAGTGCAAGTTCATCGAGTATCAGAACAATGAATACGGATGCGGCGTCATCGGTAAGGTAGTCAATGTCACTGCCGATGAAAGCGTTATGGTGGACGGAAAAATTGATATGTCTAAGGTCAATGCCATCGCATTTGACCCCTACACCCACGGTTATTACAAGGTCACCGAGCGCGTGGGAGAGGCGTTCCACGACGGCTTGAAGCTGAAAAAGTAAGGTGTGCAAAGGAGGAGCTTTCGCATAAGTGAAGGCTCCTTCTGACGATTATAGGCGCCACATTCGATGCCCTGTATGCAGGACAGGTCTTTGCACTTCACGGAATCGGACAACAACCAGCCAAACCGCAAAGGGTCACGTGAAATCGTGCATCGGCTGCACGATGCCGTGAATCGCGGAACGATGTAATCTATATACGTAAGCGGTAAATACTTTATGAATCCGGCAAGTATTGATTTTTCATGTCTGATTTCAAGCTCTTCTGCCAAAAAGCTCTGCGGATCCGAAGGCGTTTACGGCTTCATTAAATTCAATTTCTTATCTTAATTTTTTTGTCAAATTTTAAGTTCTATCAGATATAACTTATACTTTTACAATTTCGCCATTGAGATTCACCTGTAAATGTGCTATGCTATGGTCAACCACTGAAAGGGGACAAAGACTTATGATCAAACGCGAACTGTATATGAGCCACATCCGCCCATTCATCGGAACGGAGTTGATCAAGGTCATGACCGGTATTCGCCGCTGCGGAAAGTCGGTCATGTTAGAGCTGATCCAGCAGGAACTCACGGAGTCCGGTGTCAGCTCGGCGCAGTTTATCGCCATCAACTTTGAGGATATGAGCTATTCTCACCTGCAAACCGCGCAGGTGCTGCACGACGAGATCACCAAACGCGCCAAGGAGATCGGCGGCAAGGTCTACCTCTTTTTCGATGAGATTCAGGAGGTCAAGGACTGGGAGAAGTGCATCAACTCTCTCCGTGTTTCGCTGGATTGCGACATCTACATCACCGGCTCCAATGCAAAGCTGCTGTCCGGTGAGCTTGCGACCTATTTGGGCGGACGGTATGTGGAGTTTGTGATCTATCCGTTCTCCTTCGGAGAGTTCATGGAGTTATATCGCTCAATTGCGCCCGATACCTCCATCCAGCAGTGTTTCCAAAAGTATTTGCTCGCCGGAGGGATGCCCTATCTCGCAAATCTTCGATATGTGGATGCGCCGTCCAAGCAATATCTTCACGATCTGTTCAACTCTGTCCAGCTCAAGGACATCGTGAAGCGAAATAAAATCCGGGATGTAGATTTGCTGGAACGGATTATTGCCTATGTGATCGCCAATGTGGGAACGACCTTCTCGGCGACCTCTCTTGCAAAGTTCCTGAAAAACGAGCAGCGCACCGTCGCCCCGGAAACAATTCTGAACTATATCAAATACTGCTGCGAGGCGTACCTTTTCTATCAGGTGAAGCGGGAGGACTTGCAGGGCAAACAGATCCTTGCCTCCAATGAGAAGTATTATATTGCCGACCACGGTATCCGCGAGGCTGTTTTCGGCGGCAATATGCGGGACATCAATCTCATTTTGGAGAATATCGTGTATCTGGAACTGCTGCGCCGGGGCTATGAAGTGACTGTCGGCAGAACGGGAGATAAGGAAATTGATTTTGTATGCGACAAGCGCGGCGAAAAGCTGTACGTTCAGGTGTGCTATCTGCTCGCCTCCGACGAAACGGTCAACCGCGAGTTCGGCGCGTATGACAACATCCGCGATAACTTCCCGAAGTACGTTGTTTCTCTCGATGAGTTCGACATGAGCCGAAACGGGATCAAGCACCGGAATATCCGTGATTTCCTCTTGGCTGAGGAATGGAACTAAGTCGAAGCCCAACATCACGTCAATGTCGTGGTGCTGGGCTTCTTTTTTGCCATGCTTCGGGGCTTTTTTTGAGGATAAAACCGCCCGTGTGCTGTTTACTTTCCTTTGTCATATTGACACGCCGCCCTCTGCCCATCACGGCAACTGTACGTCCTCGGAACAAAAAATGAACACTTTCTCTGTATAGGGAGAAAGCCAGAGAGGAAAAAGAGGGTGAGCGCAGGCTGTGGGAACGGTGCGTAAACCGCTTGCGGTTTTCCACGGTTTCCATAGCCGCAGCGATGGAGAAAAGGGAGAGGTGGCTTTCTCGTTCAGGCGGCTTGCCGCCGCTCTTTTGCTCTCCCTTTTCTCTCTGAATATCAGGGATTATTCTGCGTCATTGCTCGGCGTAACAGGGCGAAAGTCCTCCTGAACACCCTCATTACCGCTGCCTGTACTGCGAGACGAAGGCGGAGATCTGAGCGCCTTTTGCACCGCTTCCCTTCACAAAAAGCAGCAAGAGCCCAACCCGTTCGGGTTGGGCTCTTTGTCTTTCTTTTACAGCGTGAATTCGCCGTCGGATATGACCATCTTGTCGTCGAGATAGAGCGTCGGCTTCAGGATGATGCCGTCCATGTGGCATGCCGCCTTGTTGATGCCGCCGAAGGATGTGTTCGTGCCGAAAGCAATGTGAACCGTGCCGTAGATCTTCTCGTCCTCGAGCGTGACGCCGCACAGCAGCGCCTTTTCGTTCGTGCCGATGCCCAGCTCACAGAGCGTGGCGTTCTCGGGCGTTTCCAGAAGGATGCCGACCTTTTCGCTCTTTTCGCCCTCGATGGCGACGAGCTTGCCCTCACGAACCGTGACATGCAGCGGGCTGGAAAGTCTGCCGATGCCGACCATCGTGCCGTCGATGATCATTTCGCCCTCAGACTGCGTCTCGAGCGGTGCGATGTACGCCTCACCGGAGGGCAGGTTGCCGGACTCGCCGGGGTTGCGGTAGACGCCGGAGCTGATGACGCCGTTGCGTCCGGAGAGCTGAATGGTCAGCTCACAGCCCTCTTTGACGATGCGCGCCGTCTTTGCCTTTGTCAGCATATCCGAAATGGTCTCGGTCATCCGCTTGACCTGCTCATAGTCAGCCGTGATGGCGCCCTGATAGAACATCTCCTCCGTGATGCCGGGCATGGTCGCCACTCTGGCACCGTGCTCCACAGCCTTGATGCGGGCGTTGGTATGGGTCAGGGATTTTGCCGTCGGGCAGATCACGATGTCTGCCTCCTGCATGGCGCGCGCCACAGCCGCGGGCGGCTCCGCTCCTGCTACCTTGCGGGGCGCCATCTGCATGAGCATCGCCTCACAGCCGAGCTCCTGCGCCGCTGCATAGATTCCCTGACCGATGCTCAGGCGCGTATCATCCGTCACCACGAGCACCTGCTCACCGGCTTTTGCGCCGAGGCAGGTCACCAGCATTCTTTTTGCAATATCCTTCAAGCTTTCCTGTTTCATTTTGATTATCTGCCTTTCTAAAAAGTGCCGGCCCTTTGCAGTGCTGCTCGGGGCCGGCACGGTTTGGATTTGATTACTTCTTGTTGATGTTCGTCAGCTTCAGCGTAGAGGCGAAGAAGCTATACAGAGCGGAACCGGCAATGCAGCCAGCGCCGAGGATGTACAGAAGATCCTGTGCCTTCTTCTTGTCCCAGCGGGTCGCGACGATACGGATCAAGAGGGCGACGAGCACGGTCAGACCGTTGCGCGTGTTGCCGATCAGCAGGCCGGTAGCAAACATGATGCCGAGCTGGCGGGGGCCGCCTATGAGCTGGAGCACTGCGCCGGGGATTGCCCAGATGAGCAGCCACTTCGCGACTTCGGCGTTCGCGCCTGCGTCGATAGTGGCGATGAAGGTCTTGGTGGTAGGAACGAACAGGCCCTGGTCGAAATAGGTGTTCGCCAGAAGGAGAACCATCACGAATGCAACGCAATAGCCGAGCAGCTCACTGATGAACTGCTGCTTGCGGCCGGCCTTTTCGAACTCGGGGTTCGCGCCGCGGCCACGAAGGATCCAGCCGCACTTCAGGTCGGTCTGCATGTCGCAGAACGCGGGGCCGGTGGAAGAGGTGTAGGCAACCAGAATTGCAAGCGGCATTGCGGGGAAGCCCATCATGATGCCGACTATGAGGAAGATCAGAGCCGTTGCCATTGCGGGGAACCAGCCGGAGTGCATCGAGGACAGGCCGCAGACGAGCTCGGAAGAAATCGCTGCGAAAGCTGCGAAGAGGAGCCATGCCACAAGCTGACCAGCGCTCATTTCGGCGTAGATACCGGTGGTGAATGCCAGCAGGATCGCAATGCCGAGGAACAGCACGAAGCCAATGCCGAGGGACTTGCGCATGCTCTCCATGGTAACGGAGCGCTCGCTGGTCGCATCCTGAGCGGTCTTCTCTGCGCTCTTCTTGCTCTTCTTGCCGAGGACGAGCGCCGCCTGAATCAGGGAGATCAGGCCCGCGCCGACCATCATGCCGTGAGGCAGGTACGTGATCATGGTCGGCACAACGCCGTCCATGCTGATAGCCGCCGTCCACATGGGGATCAGGCTGCCCTTGGCAATGCTGCCGAGAGCGAACGCCATCATCGCCAGCAGGTTGGCGAACCAAGACACGCCGAACAGGTCCATCGGGATGCCGGCGGCCTTACCTGCGATGCCAGCGCCCATGCCGACGAACAGGAGCAGGGAACGCTTGCCGCGGTTTGCAAGTGCCAGGATCGTCTCAGAAGTGGCGATGCCGGACGGGAACGGGTTGGTTGCGGCAAACATGGGGGAGTCAAATACCTTGTAGACCAGGAAGCCGTCCACGATGGCGGCGAGCGTCACGCCGAACAGCACGGGGAGCATCAGGTCGGATCTGCCCATCAGCACGGGAATGCCGATCGGGAGGATCATCGCGTTTGCGGCGGCATAAGCTGCGCCGGAAATGGACGTCTGAACGAGGTTCTGCGCATGAATGTTCTTAAAGCGGTGGAAGAGCTTGCCGGGGATCATGCTGATGACAACGGCGAGTAGCGCGCCGATGATCGAGGTGTTCTGGCTTACGCCAACGCGGGTCATCAGCTCCAGATCGATGATCGCGCCAAAGCAGGACGCAAGAATGGTGACCACAAGAATCATCGGGTCAAATGCCTTTACATGGTCCGACGCCTTCAGCGTGCGGACGTCCACCTGCTTACCGGCCTCAATGGTAACCATGACCGGTTCTTTTGCGGCGGCAACCTCTTTGTTCTCAGTTGAACTCATAATTTCCCTCCGTAGTTTTTTCTTCTTCTCAATTTTTTATATCCCGAGCAATTCGCATGCTACACGGAACAAGAGTGACCTTGGCAGCAGGATGTTTTTATCGATCCGTGCTTGCAGCCGGTCGCGCATCGCGGCGGAGAAGCCGAGGCAGTCCATGATGACCAGATCTGCGTCTTCAACGGCATTGATGCGGCTGACCAGTTCCTCCGTGAAGGGATCTCCCAAATACGGGGAAGCCGGGAAGGTCGTAAATTCAAAGTCCGGCTGCGCTTCCTTCCAGCGCCGCTCGCACTGCTGCACCTGACTCTCGGACGGAGTCAGCGTCAGGATGCGGGGTTTCTGCGTCAGAAGCGGCGCCACGGCGCGCAGGAGCTGATTCGGCTCCAGCATCGGTACATTCGAATGAAGCCCATGCAGCGCACCCGTGCAGAAGACAAGGATCAGCTTTACGCCGCGCTCCTCCAGAAGGTGAATGCCACGCTGCATCTCCTCCATGACCTGTCCTCTTGAAAAATGCACTTCCGTGCCGTCGCGCAGGCGGCTGGTGAGACCATAATCACCGGGGATTGGTTGGAGCTGCTTGGCCTCCTCCAGCGTGTAGCGGTCCAGCGCCCCGAATTCCAGGAGCTCGACCCGGTCGCCGAAAAAGCGCCCCGCATCCTCTGTAATATCCGTTCTGGGAGACTGACCGATGGTCACTGCTCCGATCTTGATCTTCTGCATCATCATATCACGCATTTCCCATGGTCTGCAGATGACGCAGGGAACCGTAACGGTGCAGGATCTTCTCATACTCGGCGGCATCGTAGAACTTGACCTTGCCGGCGCCGAAGCCCTTGGATACTTCGAGCATGAAGCGAGCCGCTTCCTCCACGTCCGTGAAATGGGTCGCTCCAGTGGCACAGCCGGGGACGGCGGATACGGCCGTGATCGCCACGCCAACCATCGGCGCGGAGGTCATGGTGCTGGGCTGCATGATGCCGTTCAGGTGATCGATGCCGTTTCCGTAGGGCGTGATGTCCTGATTCGTGATGGCAAAGACCTTGGGCAGCTCGCCAACCGTATTCTGATAGACATCCAGCAAATCCTTGCTGACCTTCAGGATGTAGCCTTCCTTGACGGTGGGGGAGATCGCAAAGCCGCGGGCATTGATGATGTGGTTTCCCTTGGTCGTGTCGCAGGACATCAGAGCATCGATCTGCTCTGCGCTTGCGAACGCTTCGCGCTTGACCTGATCGCGGAACGGTTCGGAGTCCATCAGGGGCACCGGATCGTGGGGACGGGTCGGTGCGCAAGGGCAGATATGCGTTGCCAGATAGACGTCGCCTTCGAGACGGTCGCCCTTGTTCTGCATGTCCAGCAGCTTGGCCGCGATCGCCAGCGCCACCAGAGCGCCATCGCCGTCAGAAACATAGCCGACTGCACCGGGACGGGCGCCAATGCCGCCGAGCCAGCCCATGAGGCCGATCGTGGGAGCGGAACCACCCACGCTGCGTCCGTTTGTACCGGCGACAAGCACGCGGACGACATCGGTCGAGCCCTTGGGGGTGTCGATGTGAACGACCTCGACATTCGCGTCTGCACGGATGCTCTTCAGATAGTTTGCTACCGCATCGCCGTTTGCAGTCGCGCTGTCCAGCAGGTCGTAGACATTCAGAATTTCTTTCAATAACATGTTCTCAATCCCTCCTCAAATATAGCCGTGTTCCGATATGCCTATGCCAACAGTCATATTGCCGAAAGACTATACGAAAATTATAGCGGTGCGCGGCAGTTTTGACTAATATGAAATTCCATATTGCTTCCCATATCCACGCGTTTCCCGCAGCACTGTTTCGCGCGCCATGCCTGTTCTCATGGTGCAAACACTTCCTTGCTTTTGTCCGTCGTTTTGGCCTTTTATGCATTTTTCGTGAATTATGCATAAAAAATCCGCAAAAACAGCGCTTTACTCTGTATATTGCTATCCATATTCTGCACCTGTTTTTTCGCACCGTACATGCTTTTTTTGTTCAAAAAAACAGCTGTTTTCCGCATAAATTCCATTTTCTGTACTTTTGCGACTGCGCACTTTCACCAAGCCGGCCCGAAAAATCTTGTTGCAAATTCCTCTATAAATTTGACGGTACACTGGCGTATAGTTTTAATTGACCCGGCGACCTTATCTTAATTTGCGGCACTGCCCGGTTAATTTCAAAGAAAGCAGGCAAGCACAAATGTTTGACCATAACCACTTCAGCGCCCTGGTGGAACAGCACAAGGACAAGCTGCTCCAGCTGTGCAGCGATCTCATCAAGATCCCCAGCGTCAACCCTCCCGGTGAAATGGAAGCCATCACTTCCTTCATCTGCGGCTATCTGGACAAGCACGGCATTTCCTATGAAGTCCTCCGCCCGACGCCCACGACGCCGAACATCGTCGCAACGCTCGGCCGCAAGGGCGGCCGCCGCCTGATCCTCAACGGTCACGCCGACGTTGTCCCTCCCGGAAATCTGGAAAAGTGGGACTTCGACCCGTTCTGCGGTGACATCCGCGACGGTACGATCTTCGGCCGCGGCGCATCTGATATGAAGTGCGGTCTGGCCGGTCTGCTCTTTGCCATGGGTCTTCTGGCAGACGGAAAGGTTCCGCTCGACGGTGAGCTCGTTCTGACCGTTGTGCCCGACGAGGAAGTCAGCGGCTCCTGGGGTACGAAGTGGCTGGTCGAGAGCGGCACCATCCGCGGCGACGCCTGTCTCATTGCCGAGCCCTCCGGTTATTTCAACTGTGAGATCGGTCAGAAGGGCTGCTGCTGGCTGAAGCTGAGCGCCACCGGTACGCCGGCGCACGGCAGTCTGGCTCCCTTTGTCGGCGACAACGCCATTGAAAAGCTGCTGAGAGTTCTCTCCGGCATCACGCAGCTTCGCGACATCCCCGCCCGCTATGATGAACAGATCGCGCGCGTCATGGAGGACTCCAAGAACAACGCCCGCCGCCGTCTGAGCGCAAAGGGCGCGGCGCACGTCATCAACCATTGCACCGTGAACATCGGCAAGATCAGCGGCGGCACCAAGATCAACATGGTCCCCGACTATGCCGAGGCTGAGGTCGATATCCGCGTTCCGCTGGGCATCTCGACGCTGACCGTGGAGGAGGAGATCTGCCGCATCATCCGTGAAGCCGGTGTCAGCGGTGTGGAGTACTCCTTCGGCTGGCGCTCCGAGCCGAACAACACGCCTCGTACCGCGGAGATCGTGGAGATCTTGGCGAAAAACGTGCAGGAAATCTGGAACGAGCCGCTCACCCGCACCTATCAGTGGGCAAGCAGCGATGCACGCTTCTTCCGCTACGAAGGCATCCCTACCCTGCAATACGGCCCGTCTACGGCCGCCGGCATCCACTCCTACAACGAGACCGCCGAGGTTCTGGACGTCGTGAACATCACCAAGGTGTATATCTGCACGATGCTCGACTACCTGAACGGAACCGGTGAGCAGGCCTGACGCCGCCGAATATCCTGACGATTCAAGTAGGGAACTGCCATCACGGCAGTTCCCTGCTTTTTCTATGCGCTCCGGCGTCCTTCGGCACGGAAACCCTTTGACGCGGCGCGGATTTTGTGCCATAATGGGCACAATAGTATTTCTGTTCCCGGAGGTGCTTCCCTATGCGTATTGAACAGATCGAGCAGCTGATTGAAATCGTGGAATGCGGTTCGATCGGAAAGGCAGCACAAAAGCTGTATGTGCAGCAGCCGAATCTCAGCATGCTCGTAAAGACCATTGAGGATGAATTTCATCAGCCGATTTTTTACCGCACGCCCAGCGGCGTCCGGCTTACGCCTTTCGGGAAGGATTTTATGGCCTTTGCCGAGCCATATTATAAGCAATATGTCCTGCTCAAAGAGATCGGCGAAAACAGTCTGAACGCCCCGATCGAGGAGTTTAAGGTGTGCAGCCACCATATGACGATCGCGCGCTGGGCCTTTGCAGAGCTCTGCGCGGTTTATTCCGACCGTCCTCTGCGGATGTGCGTGTCAAACGTCACCTTTGAGGATATTCCGCAAAGCGTTGCCTCCCACCAGTACGACATCGGAATTCTCGGTCTTGTCAAGGATCAGAGCCGTCTGCATCTGAAGATCTTTTCCTCGCTTGGACTGGAGTTTGTCCCGCTCGGGAATGCCCATTTCAGCGTCATCGTCGGCGACAACCATCCCTTTGTCAAGGATCACGTGCGCTCCGTCAGCCTCGACATGTGCAAGATGTATCCCTTTGTCCTGTACAGGCCGATGGAGGTCTATCTTCGTGCGCTGGAATCCTACCAGCAGCTCATCAACCACCACACCCTGATCGACGTCCCTGACTACATCCTCTCGCAGGAGATCCTCCGGCAGGGCAAGGCCTTTTCCGTCGGCCCCCTCAAGTATCTCTACGCCGCCCGTTACCAGCATCAGGATACCACGCTCGTGGAGCTTCCGTTTGAAGACCGCAGCGCGGAGCTGTGCTTCGGCTATGTCAAGCGCCGCAATGAGACGTTCTCGGAGATCGCGCAGGAATACGTCGGCCTTCTCTCCTCCATGTTCGCAAATCCATAACGGCCATACGTCAAAAACCTCGTAGAGTTCGCGCCCGCAGGCGCGAATAAAGTGTGAATCGGTTTTGCCCGGGGGCGTGTACCTCGAGTAAAACACACTCCGTGATGCAAGTGTGGAATTTGTGCGCAGGACGCGCACAAATTATGCGCGCCGCATCACGCAGCCTTTTCAAACGCGAACCAAGTCCCGCGGTTCGCGTTTGAGAGCGTGTCAAAAAGGATGTTTTGACACGCTAAAACCCCCGTTTTCGGATGCTTTCCATCCGAAAACGGGGGTTTTATTCATGCCGTTCGCTCAGAGATATGTATTTTTGTATTCCGTGCGAATCTCCTCCGGGGCCAGGCTGCCGCCCGTTGCCCATGCGATGTGCACTGCATTCTGCATACTGCCCATGAGGTGATTGTCCAGCAGGTATTTCTGCGTCTGCTCGTCGCGCTCCATGCGCGCAGGCCCCTCAAAGGCGGCGCAGGCGCTCGGCTCCAGGAAGATCTGCTCAGAGGCGAGCAGGTCACGCATGTAATCATAGAGCTTTCCGTCCCGGATGGTGAACTCGCCGCTGAGCAGGTGCTTCATGACCCTGCCCACAAATCCGGAGGGCCGCCCCACCGCAAGCCCACCGGCGTGCGTCAGCCCCGTAAGGCCGATGTCCTGCACCGAAATGTCCTGATTTCGTCCCGTCGCCATGCCCAGCAGCATACAGGGCGCCTGCGTGGGCTCCACGAAAAAGCAATGCACGCTGTCGCCGAACAGGAGCTTCAGCTCGAAGCTCACGCCGCCCGGCGCGCCGCCCACACCGCACGGAATGCAGACAAAGAGCGGATGCGCGGCATCCACGGCGATGCTTTGCGCCTTTAACTGCTTTTGCAGGCGCTTGGCTGCCACTGCATAGCCGAGAAACAGCGTCCCGGAGTTCTCGTCGTCCACAAAATAGCTCCGCGGGTCCCGGACAGTCAGCGCCCTGCCGTTTTTCACGGCCTCGCTGTATGCCCGTGTTTCAACTGACCATGAAGACCAGGCAACAAGCTACGAGGCGCAGGTCGATTATTACACCAGCTACATCAAAAGCCGAGATGATTGGGAGTTCGTCGCCATCTACACGGATGAAGGCATCTCAGCAACGAACACAAAAAAGCGAGAGGGTTTCAAAACGATGATTGCCGATGCGCTTGCCGGAAAAATCGACCTTATAGCGGTTTGCAATGATATACTATAACAGGGTGATAAAAATGGCTTTCAGATATAAATTCAGCGAAGAAGAAATTAAAGAAACAGAGCAGGCTTGCAAGAAGAACACGGACAAGCGAGCCGAGGCGAGACTGAAAGCATTGGAACTGCGTGCAAAAGTCGCAGAGGCACGCCTCTCCGCGTTTTCGGAACAGTTGTAAATTTAGCCCTTGCAATCATAATGCTGGCACTGCCGATCAGCGGCATAATCCTAAGCAGGCTTTCTCGACTCACACTGTTGACAACAACGTGATAAAGGGCTTGGGATTATCCCAAAAATCGCCGCGTGTCCGGACAGCGGCTGTGCTTGCTGTTATGAAGTGACCTCTTGTCAAGAGCAAAAATAAGATCACAAAATATTTTTTCAGGCGTGAGGGCAGAGCCTCAGTATAACAGTTTCCCGGCATTGGCCACTCTGTTATACGCGGATTGGATACCGCAGGTCAATGGCCCGCCGTGGATTCTGCCATCTATTCACGCGAATCAAAGCAATTAAGCAATGTCGGCACAGCAAGCCCGCAGATCATCCAGACCCTGAATGGTATCTGAGGCCCTGCCCTCACGCCTGCTTTCCTGTGGATGAGATCCGGTTTTGGCGGTTCTATCCGCTCATCGTAGTATTTCGTCAGCTCTGTCAAAGCCCTGCTGCCGCAGGCAGTGCAGAGCAGCCTTGTCATGGACATTAAAACACCATGCTATGCAATCTCATCTGTCATTATCCCCCAGATAAAACACGCCAATTCTCTCGCCACGGCTACGATGGCGACGTTCCGCTTCGCTCCGTTTTTTAGCGTCATCCGATAATACCGGCGGCGCAATCTCTCATTCGCCCTGTCTGCATAGGCAACCACCTCCGGAGGGTTCCCTTCCTGCCGTTTCTTCAGTTCCTTTGACTTGAAGCCTATCGTTCCTCTGGAATAGCTCTGTGATGATTCTACCAAAAGCCGCCGCAAATGGCTGTTGCCCGCTTTCGTGATGGCAAGGCGGTTTCTGCCCCCGCCGCTGGAATCCTCGCTGGGGACAAGGCCGAGGAATCCTGCAAAGTTCGGCGCTTTCTCAAATCTTCGGAAGTCTCCGACCTCCACCAAAAGTGACAGTGCCGTATGCGGTTTGATCCCGATAAAGCAGCCCAGGCGGCGTACACGCTCTCCGTACCGTTCATTCCTCGCCAGTTCCTCAATCCTCGCGTCCAGACGCTCCAGCTTGTCCGTCAGATGGTCGTATGTAATCAGATATTCCTGAAGTGTTTCTTTTTCTAACAGCGTAAGATCGAGTCCGCGCAGCCATTTTAGGTGGTTCTCCGTCCAGAGGCTTTTGCCACCCGTATACTGTTTTCCCAGCCGCAGGACAAAGGCTGTAATCTGCTGTTTGATTTTCTTCAGCGCGAGTTTCTGATCGTCCCGCATCCGCAGATATTCCTTGACCGCATTGTCTTCGCCGTCCGGCACATAGACCGCGCTGTAGGTGTGGAAAGCCAGACACCGGGCAATGTTAGCGGCATCCTTTCTGTCGGTCTTGACCCGATTTGTATTGGTAATGCCCATGGTGGTCGGCGCGAGGTTGATGTATTTGACGCCGTGGTCGGTGAGCTGATGATAGAGCGAATAACCGAGGCATCCGGCCTCATATCCGCAGATGAATTCCACTTCTTCCGGATATTTCCTGCGCACCTGCTCCAGATATTTCAATATAAGCCTGTAGTCGGAGGGTACCGTCTGCCGGTATTCGACCGTATCTCTGTCAAAGCTGTAGCAGCAAAGCGTGTAGTTTTCTTTATGGACATCCATTCCTACATAAAGTATACTGTTCATCGTGGCCTCCCATTGTATGCGGTAATCCCTGTTACTCTGCCTTCCATTGTCAGTATACAGGTAAATCCGCGTCCCTACAATGGAGAGGTCACTTCATATTATCTAATCCTCCAAATCTCAATATCCGCAGATCGTGATGCCCCCGCTTTTTTTGAAAGCGGGGACATTTTTCCTTCTCCGATACTTAAAAAACGGCAGAGAAATGTCCGTTGTATAGTAGAGGGCTTTTTGAAAATATCGCGCAGCTTTTTCCGGACAAAAGGCAAAAACATGTCCGTGTGTTATATGGAAGGAAAATTTTTCGCGCTACCCCCCCATTTGCAGAAATTTTGTCCGTTGGAAAGTAGAAAGGGCAATTTGGAACAATGCACAGAGATTGTTTCGCCGTCTCCGAAACTTTTTCAAGAAATCTGGGACAAAACCGGCCTCTGATTCACTTAGCTAAGTAGAGGAAGAATCAGGGGCAGAAGAAGTTTTTTGAAAGAGGGTGCCAAGTTTTTGAGGAAAAGTGTCCGTTGTAAAGTGAAGGGCAACCAAGCGGCAATTCCCTCGTTCTCATAATTTTATTTTCGCCACTACCAAGTTTTTGAGAAAAACGTCCGTTGTATTGTGAAAGGAGTGTTTTATCATGCCGGATCGCACGCGACCCATCCGCAAGGAAATCTGCCTGAACGAGCAGGAACTGAATCTCATCCAGCACAAAATGCGCCAGTTGGGGACGCACAACTTCGGCGCATACGCCCGCAAGATGCTGATTGACGGGTACATCATCAAGGTCGATTACACCGAGCAGAAAAAGTTAGCTGCCGCTGTCAGCAGGATTGCCACAAACATCAACCACGTCTGCCGCCGCATCAACAGCACCGGGCGCTGCTACGATGCCGACGTTGCCGAGCTGAAAGCGCGGCAGGCCGAGATCTGGGAGCTGCTGAAAACGCGGCAGAGGGAGGAACTATAACGATATGTTCTGCCCCGGAAAGGAAGTGATGCATCATCTTTTACAAACTGACTACCCCGCTGCCGCCGTTCATTCCCTTGCCGCGCTTCATAGTGGCTGGAGAATATTCCGTCAATGCAAAGCTGCTCTATGGGCTGCTCCTCAGCCGCACCCAGCTTTCCCAACGCTCCGGGTGGGCAGACGAGAACGGCAGTGTATATGTGATCTATCCCATCCGGCAGATGGCAGATGATATGAACCGGAGCGAGCGGACAGTCAAAAACGCTTTGAACGAACTAGAAAATGCGGGACTGCTCCTGCGCGTCCGTCAGGGCTGGAATCGGGCAAATCGTCTATTCTTGCAAGTGCCGGATGAGGTGCAGGTTTCTTCCCGTCCAGCGGGCAAAACTTGCCCCATAGAGGTGCAGGATTTGCCCCCTAATAAGAATAATAGGAAAGAGAAAGACAAGAGTGAAAATAAGGAGAGGGAATCCCTCCGCCGCTTTGGTGAATTTCAGAATGTGTTTCTTTCTGAGTGTGAGCTGGCATCTCTGCAATCTGATTTTCCAAATCGCTATGCGGAATATATTGACCGTCTGTCGGTCTATATGGCCTCCAACGGGAGACACTACGCCAATCACTACGCCACCTTGCGGAAATGGCTGAACGAGGACATCCGAAGCGGGAATACAAAAACCTATACCGCCGAGGACTATAGTGAAGGAGAATGCTTATGAATTTGAATCCGATAATGGGTGCTTTGCTGGAAAGCGCTGACGCGCCGAGCCAAGCCTCCGGTGATTACATCAACCCCGCCGACGGGCTGAAATACTGCGTCAAGTGCCGCACGCCGAAAGAAGCATTTTTCCCTGAAAATCTGCGCAGGAATGGGATGGACAAGCACCCTGTGCTTTGCAAATGTGCTGCAAAAGCAAGGGCAGAAAAAGAATCAGAAGAGAAGAAAGAACAGCACAGAAAAAAAGTAACGATGCTCCAAACAGAAGCGTTCCGGGATACTCCCGCTGCGCTCTGGCGGTTTGATGCCGTCCCCGTGATGACCGCACAGCTTTCCAAGGCGAAACAGTATGTTGAGAACTGGGACAGCTTCAAGCGCGATGAAATCGGGCTTCTCCTGTTTGGGGATGTCGGCACCGGCAAAACCTATGCCGCTGGCTGCATTGCCAACGCTTTGATTGACAAGGAGGTTTCGGTTCTTATGGTTGGGGTGTCCGATGTGGTCAACCGGATGCAAGGCAATTTCGGCGCAGACCGTGACAGCTACATGGCATCTCTCATGCGTCCGGAACTGCTGATACTGGACGATCTGGGCGCGGAACGAAATACAAGCTTCGGCAAAGAGCGCATTTTTGATGTCATCAACCGCAGGCGGCTGACTGGCAAGCCTATGATCATCACCACGAATATCCCAATCGTCACGATGCAAAAGGCTGCCAGTCTGGATGAGCGCCGGATCTACGACCGCATTTTGGAAGTTTGCGTTCCCATCCGCTTCGACGGGGAAAATTTCCGCAGGGGCAACGCCAAGCACAATTTAGAAAAAGCGGCGCAGCTTCTGCGGGATTAAACAATTCTGGCAAAGGAGAACAACATGGAAGATAAAATCAGCACCGTCCCCATCCATCTCAAAATGACGCTGACCGCCAGAGAAGCGGCAGAATACAGCAACATCGGGATCAACAAGATCGAGAGTATGCTGCGCAGTCCGAATTGCCCGTTGTTCTCTATGTTGGGTCCAAAAAACTGGTCAAACGCAGGGAGTTCGAGCAATATATCAGCCATAAGTTGATGACTTGACGGTAAGTTCACTATTGAGAAAAGAAAGTCCTTGTGCTACAATTATAAAATGTATAGGGGCTTCTTCTCATAGTGGGAAAGGAGCTTCCGAATGGGTAAAAGTTTACGAGGCAAAGAATGCGGCAAAGGTATCTGCCAGAGAAAGGACGGATTATATTACGCACGGTTCGTAGACAAAACAGGAAAGCGGCATGAGAAGTATCTTCCGACGCTCCCCGAAGCTCGCAACTGGATTGAAGAATCAAAATACGCCAATGCGCACGAGGATGTTTTCGTAGCCACCGATACGACGGTGGATCAATGGTTTGACTTCTGGATTGAGAATATTGTGGGTGATTTAGCCCCTAATACGCTCCGCAATTATCGGGAGCGGTATGTCCACAATATTCAGCCTGTTATGGGCAAAATGATGATTGCCAACGTCAAGCCGATGCACTGCAAAAAGGTGTTCATACAGATGGATGCTGACTATGCGGGTTCCACCATCCGTCAAGCCTATATCACAATGGGTACGATGTTCAAGGCTGCGAAGATGAATGACCTGATTGCCAAGCACCCAATGGACGGTGTGCGGTTTACAAAGCCGGTTCGTGCGACAGACGATATTAAGTTCCTCACCCGTGACGAGCAGCGCGTGTTTCTTGAAACAGCGAAACGCTCCCGCAACTACAATCAGTACGCACTGATTCTTGAAACCGGTTTGCGCACCGGCGAGATGATCGGACTGACGTGGGACGCGATTGACTTTGAAAAGCGCACGCTCACGGTCAACAAAACGTTGGAGTTTCGACACGGTGAACAGTATTGGCGTGCGGGTCCTCCGAAAACACAGCAGAGCTATCGCACCATCCCGCTGACAAGCCATGCTTACGACATTTTGAAACAGCTTTATTCTCAGGTTTCGGAGCGAAAGAAATCTGAACTGCTCAACTCCACGCTGGAATACATGGATCGGCGCACGGGAGAAACTGCGAGCCTGTGTATGCGTAATCTTGTTTTTATCAACTGGCGAACAGGAGAGCCAGCGAAGAACAGTTCCTATGATACCCACTTATATAAGCTCTGCGATGAAGCAGGGATCAAACACTTTTGTATGCACGCCCTGCGACATACCTATGCTACAAGAGCAATCGAAAGCGGTATGCAGCCGAAGGTGCTGCAAAAACTGCTGGGTCATGCCAGCATCAAAACAACAATGGATCGGTATGTTCATGTGACTGCCGAATCGCTGGATTATGCCATCAAGCAATTTCAGCAAAATGGTGTAGTCTGATAAAATCCAATAAAGCCAAATGCG
>OJKW01000574.1_pt1 | contig 27219 bp, 20 predicted proteins | sample 1596591 | NCBI WGS metagenome assembly OJKW01 (sample SAMEA4350166, study PRJEB24818) | metagenome | biome: human; feature: gut; material: faeces | place: Denmark | collected 2013-09
ATATCATCCGCATGGTGACAGCTCCATTTATGATGCACTGGTGGTAATGGCACAGGAATTTAAGAAGGGACTGCCACTGGTAGATGGTCATGGTAACTTTGGTTCCATTGAGGGAGACGGAGCGGCTGCGATGCGATATACCGAGGCGCGTCTGCAGAAGATTACCCAGGAAGCGTATCTGGCAGATTTAGATAAAGATGTAGTAGATTTTGTGCCAAACTTTGACGAGACAGAAAAAGAACCGGAAGTACTTCCGGTAAAGGTGCCGAACCTTTTGGTAAACGGAGCAGAGGGTATTGCCGTTGGTATGGCAACCAGCATTCCGCCACATAATTTTGGCGAAGTCATTGATGGTGTCAAAGCATATATGAAGAATCCGGATATTACAACAGAAGAAATGATGAAATATATCAAGGGACCGGATTTCCCGACCGGTGGAATTGTGACCAACCAGGACGAACTGCTTTCCATTTATGAGACTGGAATCGGTAAGATTAAGGTTCGGGGAAAAGTAGAGATTGAAGCAGTAAAAGGCGGAAAAGAGCGCCTGATTATTACGGAAATTCCATACACCATGATTGGAGCCAATATTGGAAAATTCTTAAATGATGTCTACAGTCTGGTTGAGACCAAGAAGACAAATGATATTGTGGATATTTCCAATCAGTCATCCAAGGAGGGAATCCGCATTGTTATCGAACTTCGAAAAGGAGCAGATGCACAGAATCTTTGCAATCTCCTTTATAAGAAGACAAAATTAGAAGATACTTTTGGTGTCAATATGCTGGCAGTAGCAGACGGAAGACCGGAGACTCTGGGACTGGTTCCGATTATCCGCCACCATGTAAAGTTCCAGTATGAGCTTGCAACCAGAAAATATAAGACTTTACTGGCAAAGGAACTGGACAAGAAAGAGATTCAGGAAGGATTAATCCGTGCCTGTGATGTTATTGATTTAATTATTGAAATCTTAAGAGGAAGCCGTAATATCAAGGATGCGAAAAACTGCCTGATGAATGGTGTGACAGAGAATATTAAATTCAAAACGAAAGAATCCGAAAAGAAAGCTTCAAAGTTAAACTTTACAGAACGTCAGGCAACAGCAATTTTAGAGATGCGCCTCTATAAGCTGATTGGTCTGGAAGTGGAAGCATTGATGGATGAGCATAATACCACATTAAAGAATATCGCAGAATACGAAGATATTCTTACCAACCGCAGTACAATGGCGAAGGTAATTATGAAGGAATTGGATGGTCTTAAGAAAAATTATTCCAGAGAACGCCGTACCCGTATCGACAATGTGGAAGCTGCTGTTTATGAAGAAAAGAAGATGGAAGAGATGGAAGTGGTCTTCTTGATGGATCGTTTTGGCTATGCGAAAACCATTGATGTGGCGGCTTATGAGCGTAACAAAGAAGCAGCAGACAGTGAGAACCGTTATGTACTTCATTGTATGAATACTGGAAAAATCTGCATCTTTACCAATACCGGACAGATGCATCTGCTGAAGGTAGTCGATTTGCCGTTTGGAAAATTCCGTGACAAGGGACAGCCGATTGATAATGTAAGTAATTATGACAGCTCTAAAGAGCAGTTGATTTATATCACGGATCTGGCAGCACTGTGTACGCAGAAGCTTTTATTTGGAACGAAGACAGCCATGTTAAAACAGGTGGATGGAAAAGAATTTGACGTAGCAAAACGTACCACAGCTGCCACGAAGCTTGCAGATGATGATGCAGTTATATTCGTAGCACCGGTAGAAGAAAATATGACTATTGTTATGCAGTCGGCAAAGGACATGTTCCTTAGGATTGCAGCAGATACGATTCCTGAGAAGAAGAAGGGAGCAATCGGAGTCTGCGGAATGAAGCTTGCAGCAGGGGATGAACTGACCAACATCTATGCACTGGGTGAGGAAGAACCGCCAGTGGTCGTGGTAAAAGATAAAGAAATTGCATTGAACCGGCTTCATATTGGAAACCGTGCAACCAAAGGAGTAAAGAAATAAATTGACATATCAGCAGGCACTTGCATTTGTAGAAGAAACAAAAAAATATGGCAGTATATTAGGACTGGACAGTATTCGGGCACTGATGAAAGAATTGGGCGATGTGCAGGAAGACTTATCTACCATTCACATTGCAGGAACTAACGGAAAAGGTTCCGTTGGAGCAATGCTTCAGGCAGTATTGGAAGAAGCCGGCTTAAAGGTAGGCAGATATAGTTCCCCGGCAGTCTTTTCTTATCGGGAAATCTGGCAGATAAACGGAAAAGCAGTTTCCGAAGAAGTATACGCTGCCTTGATGGAAAAAGTAAAGACAGCCTGTCTTACACTGACAGAAAAAGGACTTCCGCATCCGACCTCCTTTGAGGTAGAGACTGCCGCAGCGTTTTTATATTTTAAAGAAGAAGCCTGTGATGTGGTGTTATTGGAAACCGGCATGGGTGGAAGAGAGGATGCAACCAATCTGATTACCCATCCCATTTGCAGTGTCATTACTTCTATCAGCATGGATCATATGCAGTTCCTGGGAAATACGTTATCAGAGATTGCATCTGCAAAGGCTGGAATCATAAAAGAGAACTGCCCGGTGGTATCTGCCTGGCAGGAAGATGCTGTGAAAGAGGTTCTTGTCAAGGAGGCAGAGCGGCTTAAAGCACAGCTGTACCAGCCGAAGAAGGATGCCATAAGAAATCTTTTGTATGATATGAATGGAATGCAGTTTGATTATGTAAGAGAAGATAATTCACAGTGGAAGATAAGACTCCCGTTGACCGGTGCCTATCAGGCAGCCAATGCAGCCTGTGCGCTTAAAGTAATAGAAGTATTGAAAGAGAAAACATTTCCGCAGCTTACCTTATCGGTGATACAAAATGGCTTTCAGAAGGTCTGCTGGAATGGACGTTTTGAACGTGTTTTAGAGGAACCATTATGCATTCTGGATGGTGCCCATAATGAGGGCGCAGCACTGCAACTTGCAAAAACGCTGGAAAACTGTTTTACAAATCGTAAGATAACCTATATAATAGGGGTGCTTGCTGATAAGGCACATGAGAAGATTTTAAAGATAATGCGTCCTTATTCGGAAACTGTATATGCGGTAACGCCGCATAATGGCAGGGCACTTCCGGCAGAGAAGCTGGCGGAGGAAGCGAAGGCAGCAGGCTATCAAACAGTAATAACAGAACCTTTGATTGAAGATGCGGTAAGACATGCAATTGCTGAGAACTCGGGAGAAGATGTGGTGCTGATATTTGGATCCCTGTCATATCTTGCAGAGGCAAAGCAGGCTGTCATACAGTATCGGGAAGGACAGAAGAATGATAGATAAAGAGAAAGTGGAAGCAGGTGTACGGCTGATATTAGAAGGCATTGGCGAAGATGTGAACCGGGAGGGCTTACTTGAGACTCCGGATCGTATTGCACGGATGTATGAAGAAATCTTTGGCGGAATGGACATGGATGCCGCAGAGCCTTTAAAGAAAAGATTTCATGCCAGCAATAATGAGATGGTAGTAGAAAAGGATATTACTTTTTATTCTACCTGTGAGCATCATATGCTTCCATTTTATGGAAAAGCCCACGTTGCTTATATTCCAAATGGAGAAGTAGTCGGCATCAGTAAGCTGGCAAGAACCGTGGAAATCTATGCAAGACGGCTTCAGATTCAGGAGCAGCTTACGGCACAGGTGGCAGATGCACTGATGGAGCAGTTAAAGCCGAAGGGTGTCATGGTCATGATGGAAGCAGAGCATATGTGTATGACGATGCGTGGTATTAAGAAGCCTGGCAGCAGGACGGTTACTTATGTGACCCGTGGTATCTTTAATGAGGATGAGCGTCTGGTAAATAAATTTTTCCAGATGGTGCGTTAGATATGGTGATGAAATGGAATATGTAGCGAGACTTTTGCATCAGGAGCAATACCGGAAAACCGTAAAGAAAATTGCCCGTCTGGAAGCGGACAGAATCTATTGCAGACATAATATGGAACACTTTATGGATGTGGCACGTCTGGCACAGATTCGCAATTTAAAGGAGCAGCTTGGTTTGGATGAAGAGATGATATATCTTTATGCCCTGCTTCATGATATTGGTCGTATGAAAGAATATGAACAGGGAATCTCTCATGCAGCGGCATCTGCCGAATTTGCAGGAGAGATTTTTGCGACTATAGGCTATCCGAAAGAAAAAGGAGATATCATCTGCCGGGCAATTCTGGCACATCGCAGGGAGACCTGCGAGGAGCTGCATGGGGAGAAATTATGGCAGACAGCATTTACACAACTTATGAAATGGGCGGATAAGGCATCCCGTATGTGCTTTGCCTGTGAAGCAGCAGACAGCTGCAAGTGGAGTGAAGAAGAGAAAAATAAACCGGAGACCTGGTTTTAAACTGTCAGGCATCCGTAAGAAACTGCAGGTAGCAGGTTCTACAGGCAGCATAAAAAGGAGAAGAAAAATGAGAATAGGAAATCGGACATTTGACACAGCAAATCATACTTATGTAATGGGAATCTTAAATGTAACACCGGATTCTTTTTCGGATGGGGGAAGTTATAACCGGTTAGACCTTGCATTAAAGCATGTAGAAGAAATGATGGCACAGGGGGCAGATATCATCGATGTGGGTGGAGAATCCACAAGACCGGGTTATACAAAGATTTCTGATGAAGAAGAAATTGAGCGTACTGTTCCGGTGGTAGAAGCAATTGTAAGCCGTTTTGATGTGCCGGTTTCCGTAGATACCTATAAAAGTAAGGTGGCAGAGGCTAACCTTGCGGCAGGAGCACATCTTTTAAATGACATCTGGGGACTGAAAGCAGATGATAAAATGGCTGGCGTGATTGCAAAATATGATGCCGCGTGCTGTCTGATGCACAACCGCAACGAAGCGGATTATAAGAACTTTATGGAAGATATGAAAAATGATTTACGGGAAACATTACGTCTTGCAAAGGAAGCGGGGATTCGTGAAGATGGTATTATGACAGACCCGGGTGTAGGATTTGGCAAGACTTATGAGAATAATTTAGAAGCTATCCGATGTGTGGGAGAACTGAATGAACTGGGCTATCCGGTGCTGCTTGGCACATCCCGGAAGTCGGTAATCGGTCTGACGCTGGATGTTCCGGCAAAGGAACGCGATACAGCCACAGCAGTAACCAGTGCTTATGCCGTATGGGCACATTGCGGATTTGTCCGCGTACACAATGTGCGTGCCAATGCAGAGGCAATTAAGATGGCAGAAGCAATCAGGGATGGAGGATTACATGGATAAGATTATCATAGAAAATCTTGAACTATTTGCAAATCATGGAGTGTTTCCGGAGGAGACAAAGCTTGGACAGAAGTTTCTAATCAATATGGAACTTTATTTACCAACCAGAAAAGCAGGATATTCGGATGATTTGATAGAATCGGTAAATTATGGAGAAGTCAGCCATTTTGTAACAGAATTTCTGACGACACATACCTATAAGCTGATTGAAGCTGCAGCAGAGCAGACAGCACGGGCAGTGTTATTGCATTTTCCGTTGATTCAGAAATTAAAATTTTCCATACATAAACCATGGGCACCGGTGGGACTGCCTTTATCAGATGTGGCAGTGGAAATAGAACGGGGCTGGCATAAGGTATATCTTGCCTTTGGTTCCAATATGGGCGACCGGAGAAAATATATTGAAGATGCCGTTGAAGAACTGCGGAACTTAGAAGACTGCAAGGTAGGAAAGGTATCTGATATCCTCGAGACAGAACCTTATGGCGGCGTGGCAGAAGGCGCATTTTTCAATGGATGTCTGGAACTTCATACCTTGTATACACCGGAAGAATTATTGGAGAAGCTTCATGCCATAGAAGCTCATGGCAACCGGGAGCGTAAGATGCGCTGGGGCTCAAGAACGATAGACCTTGATATTTTATTTTATGATGATGAAGTGATATCTACCCCGGAACTTACGATTCCGCATATTGATATGGCAAACCGCCTGTTTGTGTTAGAACCGTTGTGTGAAATCGCACCGTATCTCTGGCATCCGGTGTTAAAAAAGACGGTGCTTCAGATGAAACAGGAACTGAAGGGCAGAAAAGACATTGTTTTATTTGATTTGGATGGAACCATTACCAATTCCAAGGAAGGAATAACAAAGTGTGCCCAGTATGCCCTAAAGGCATATGGTATTGACGAACCGGATGCAGATAAGCTTGAATTCTTTATCGGACCGCCACTTAAAAATACTTTTATGGAACATTATGGCATGGATGAAGAGACCGCAGTAGCGGCAGTAGCCAAGTACCGGGAACGCTATCATCCAACCGGTATCTTTGAATGCAGCCTTTTTGATGGCGTTGAGGATGCTTTGAAATCTCTCAAGCGAAAAGGCTATCGTATCGGACTGGCATCCAGCAAGCCGGAAGAATCCTGCCGGCGTATTTTGGAGCATTTCCACATCCTCTCCTATTTTGATGAAGTGGTGGGAGCCACAATGGATGGCAGAATAGACAGCAAATATGAGGTGCTGCAGGAAACGATAAAGCGGATGCATATTTATGATACCACCGAAGCAGTATTGATTGGAGATACCAGATTTGATGTGTCAGGAGCCAAAGAAGCACATATGGACTGCATCGGTATCACTTATGGATTCGGAACGAAAGAAGAGTTGCAGGAGGCTGGTGCAAAAGCAATCTGTGACAGTATTGAGGAGGCGGCAGAATATATTGAAAGATTATAAGCTACTTCGCATCTGGGAAGTGATTTATCCCATCGGTATTTATTTTGTAGTAACAAATGTTGTGATGTTTGTGTTAAATCTCATGCATACAATGACCAATGAAAATTATATGATTTATCAGATTATTGCAACGGTGATAGCATTTCCCTTTATCTATGCTTTCTATCGGAAAGAGGATGGCGGGAAAATGGCAAATCTGCCACGAACCATTTTATTTGCAGCAGCCGCAGGCTTATTTGGCGTAGTGTTAAATAATCTTATCGGATATACCGGCTTAAAAGAAACATCGCAGAGCTATCAGGAAGTAAGTGCTGCTTTTTACGGCAGTACTCTGGCATTAGAAATCCTTGGAACCTGTATCATAATTCCGTTCTTAGAGGAACTTCTTTACCGTGGCATCGTTTACCAGCGTTTGAAAGCATTTTTGGGAGTGAAGACGGCAATTGTATTATCGGCAGTAATATTTGGAGCCATGCATTTTAATCTGGTGCAGTTCCTTTATGCCACAGCGGTAGGACTCTTTCTGGCAGTCATCATGGAGCAGGAAGGGCTTGGCGCAGCCATGGCAGCCCATATGGTAACGAATCTGGTATCGGTACTTCGAAGCGAGACAAAGCTGTTTCATTTCATGGATGCATCCATGACGGGAAGCGTCATATGCACCGTGGTGGAGAGCGTGCTGATAGTGGTGTTACTGGTGCTGGCTTTCCGTGGTGGAAAAGAGAAGTAAAGAGCAGATACACTCAAAACCTTCCCAGGAAATCCCAGTACAACTGAGAAACAATTCAGACACAATTTAAAATAGCAGGCAAATTCAAAAGGCTTATGAAAAAATATTTTCAACAAAAAACACGTTGAATTGTTTTGGTAAGCCTTTTTTATATGTAAAAAACTGATAAATATAAACACAATAAAAGAATATAAAGCGAATTGTCTAATAATCAGATAATAGCAAGAAAAAAACTATTGCAAAGTATATTATGCCGGGTGTAAACTTAGTTCAGAAAATAAAAGCACTTTAAAGCAGCAGAGTGCAGGTAACAAAGTAAGACAGAAAATAAAGAGAAAGCAGAAAGGGAACGATTATGACAGAACAGTGGAATGAAAGTACAGCAGTAGCACAGGGTATGTATAATCCGAATTTTGAACATGATAACTGCGGTATCGGAGCTGTGGTAAACATCAAAGGTATCAAATCCCATGCGACGGTAGAAAATGCTTTAAAAATCGTAGAGAACTTAAAGCACAGAGCTGGTAAGGATGCAGAAGGAAAAACCGGTGACGGTGTTGGTATTCTGCTTCAGGTATCACACAAATTTTTCTCCAAGGTAGCAAAGGAATCAGATATTGAACTTGGTGGAGAAAGAGATTACGGTGTCGGAATGTTTTTCTTCCCACAGGATGAGCTGAAACGGAATCAGGCAAAGAAAATGTTTGAGGTTATCGTGGAAAAGGAAGGAATGAAATTCTTAGGATGGAGAAAAGTTCCGACTGACCCGGATAAACTGGGACAGAAAGCAGTAGACTGTATGCCATATATCATGCAGGGATTTGTAAAACGTCCAGCTGAAGTAGCCAAGGGACTTGATTTTGACCGCCGGCTGTATGTGGCAAGACGGGTATTCGAGCAGTCCAATGATGACACTTATGTAGTATCCCTTTCCAGCCGAACCATCGTATATAAGGGAATGTTTTTAGTAGACCAGCTGCGTCAGTTCTTTGCAGACCTTCAGGATAAAGATTATGAATCTGCAATCGCAACCGTACACTCCAGATTCTCAACCAACACCAATCCAAGCTGGGAGAGAGCACATCCGAACCGTTTCATCGTACATAACGGAGAGATTAATACCATCAAAGGTAATGCAGATAAGATGCTTGCCCGTGAAGAGACCATGGAGTCCGAAGAACTGAAAGGGGAACTGCAGAAAGTCCTTCCGGTTATTAATTCCGAAGGTTCTGACTCAGCAATGTTAGATAATACCTTAGAGTTCTTAGTAATGAGTGGAATGGATTTACCACTGGCAGTTATGATTATGATTCCGGAGCCATGGGCAAATAACAATACCATGTCCCAGAAGAAGAAAGACTTCTATCAGTACTATGCAACCATGATGGAGCCGTGGGATGGACCAGCCTCCATTCTTTTCTCAGATGGAGATGTCATGGGAGCTGTTCTTGACCGTAATGGATTAAGACCTTCCAGATATTATATTACCGATGATGACCAGCTGATTCTTTCTTCCGAGGTCGGAGTACTTGATATTGATCCGACCAAGATTGTTGTAAAAGAAAGACTTCGTCCGGGTAAAATGCTCTTAGTAGATACCATCCAGGGAAGAGTCATCAATGATGATGAATTAAAAGAGTATTACGCAAGCAAACAGCCTTATGGTGAATGGCTTGACCGTAACCTGATTAAACTGGAGGATTTAAAGATTCCAAATCAGCGTGTTCCGGAATATACCAAAGAAGAGCGTCAGAGAATGCAGAAAGCATTCGGTTATACTTACGAATCACTGCGTGAAGCAATCCTTCCGATGGCATTAAACGGAGGAGAAGGAACTTCTGCAATGGGTATTGATACTCCGCTGGCAGCACTGGCAGGAGACCATCAGCCACTGTTTAATTATTTCAAACAGTTATTTGCACAGGTAACAAACCCGCCAATTGATTCCATTCGTGAGAAAGTGGTAACATCCACTACCGTATATATCGGGGAAGATGGTAACCTGCTGGAAGAAAAGGCGATTAACTGTCAGGTATTAAAGGTAGATAACCCGATTCTTACCAACACAGATTTGATGAAAATTAAAAATATGAAAGTAGAAGGCTTCAAGGTTGTGGTTCTTCCTACTACATATTATAAGAATACAAGCCTGGAAAAAGCATTGGATCATTTGTTTGTAGAAGCAGACCGTGCATACCGTGACGGTGCAAATATCCTGATTCTTTCCGACCGTGGCATTGATGAGAACCATGTGGCAATCCCATCCCTTCTGGCAGTATCCGGTTTGCAGCAGCATCTGGTAAAGACCAAGAAGAGAACTGCAGTTGCCATGATTCTGGAATCCGGTGAACCAAGAGAAGTACATCATTTTGCAACATTGCTTGGTTATGGTGCCTGTGCAATCAACCCATATCTGGCACAGGATACCGTAAAGCAGTTAGTAGACGAGCATATGTTAGACAAGGATTACTATGCAGCAATCCATGATTACAATCAGGCAATTATCAGTGGTATCGTAAAAATTGCTTCCAAAATGGGTATTTCAACCATTCAGTCTTATCAGGGTTCTAAGATTTTTGAGGCAATTGGTATTGACTCCGCAGTAATTGATAAATATTTCACAAATACCGTAAGCCGTATCGGTGGAATTACACTGGAAGACATTGCAAAAGATGTAGATACTCTGCATTCTGCAGCCTATGATCCATTGGGATTAGAGACAGACCTTACTTTAGACAGCAAGGGACGTCACAAGATGAGAAGTGGCGCAGATGTTCACCTTTATAATCCGGCAACCATCCACCTTTTACAGGAATCAACCAAACGTGGAGATTACAACCTTTTCAAACAGTACACAGACCTTGTGAACAGTGAAGAACGTGATGCAAATATTCGTGGACTGATGGATTTCAATTTCCCGAAAAAAGGTGTTCCGATTGAAGAAGTAGAAAGCGTAGATTCTATTGTAACAAGATTTAAAACAGGTGCGATGTCCTATGGTTCTATTTCCAAGGAAGCCCATGAAACACTGGCAATTGCCATGAACCATTTACATGGTAAATCCAATACCGGTGAGGGTGGAGAAGATCCGGACCGTATCGCAAGTAAACATACAAGCTTAGACAGATGTTCTGCAATCAAGCAGGTAGCGTCCGGCCGGTTTGGTGTAACCAGCCGTTACTTAGTCAGTGCAGAAGAGATTCAGATTAAGATGGCACAGGGTGCAAAACCTGGTGAAGGTGGACACCTTCCGGGCAAGAAAGTTTATCCTTGGATTGCAAAGACAAGACTTTCCACACCGGGTGTATCCTTAATTTCACCGCCACCTCATCATGATATCTACTCCATCGAGGATTTGGAGCAGTTAATTTACGATTTGAAGAATGCCAACCGTGATGCAAGAATTTCCGTAAAACTGGTATCAGAAGCAGGTGTGGGTACAGTCGCAGCCGGTGTTGCCAAAGCAGGAGCGCAGGTAGTATTGATTTCTGGATATGACGGTGGTACCGGTGCAGCACCAAGCAGTTCTATCCATAATGCAGGACTTCCTTGGGAACTTGGACTTGCAGAGACACACCAGACTCTGATTATGAACGGACTTCGTAATAAGGTAAGAATCGAGACAGACGGTAAGCTGATGAGCGGCCGTGATGTAGCAATTGCTGCATTGCTTGGAGCAGAAGAGTACGGATTTGCAACTGCACCGCTGGTAACCATGGGATGCGTGATGATGCGTGTATGTAATCTGGATACCTGCCCTGCCGGAATCGCAACACAGAATCCGGAGCTTCGGAAACGTTTCGCGGGAAAACCGGAATATGTAGAAAACTTCATGCGGTTTATTGCAGAAGAATTAAGAGAAATCATGGCGAAGTTAGGCTGCCGTACCATTGATGAAATGGTAGGAAGAAGTGACCTTCTCCGGGTAAGAGAGGATTTGACAGACCGGGAAAAAGAAATCGACCTTTCCAAGATTTTGAATAACCCGTTTGCAGGACCAAAGGAGAAAGTTACATTTGATCCAAAACATGTATACGATTTCGAACTGGAGAAGACCAAGGACGAAACTGTACTGTTAAAACAGCTTTCTTCTGCACTGGATAAGAAACAGAAGAGAAGCATTGATGTAGAAGTAAGCAATACAGACCGTTCCTTTGGTACCATCTTTGGTTCCGAGATTACAAAGAAATATGACGATACTTTAGAGGAAGATACCTTTATCGTAAAATGTACCGGTGCCGGCGGACAGAGCTTTGGCGCATTCATTCCAAAGGGACTTACCTTAGAGCTGGTAGGAGATTCCAACGATTACTTCGGAAAAGGACTTTCTGGTGGAAAACTGGTTGTCTACGCTCCGGCAGGTGTGAAATATAAGAAGGATGAAAATATCATCATCGGTAACGTAGCACTTTACGGTGCAACCAGTGGTAAAGCATTTATCAGTGGTGTGGCAGGAGAACGTTTCTGCGTACGAAATTCAGGAGCTTCTGCAGTAGTAGAAGGTGTCGGTGACCATGGATGTGAATACATGACCGGTGGCCGTGTGGTTATCCTTGGTAAGACTGGTAAAAACTTTGCAGCCGGAATGAGCGGTGGTATCGCTTATGTATTAGATGAGGACAACGACCTTTATACCAGAATCAATAAGGAAATGGTATTCTCAGAAGAAGTCGGAAACAAATATGATGTTATGGAATTAAAAGATATGATTAAAGAACACGTAGCTTTGACCAATTCTGAAAAAGGAAAAGAAATCTTAGATAACTTCAGTGAGTATCTGCCGAAGTTCAAGAAAGTAATTCCATACGATTATAACCGTATGTTAATGGCAATTGTTCAGATGGAAGAAAAAGGATTGTCTTCCGAACAGGCACAGATTGAAGCATTTTATGCGAATACAAGAAATTAAGGAGGGGACGCAAAATGGGAAAACCAACAGGATTTATGGAATATGACAGAGAGAATGCAGCAGTGGTTGCACCAAAGGAGCGTATCAAGAACTTTAACGAGTTCCATACCCCTCTCTCAAAAGAAAAACAAAGAGTACAGGCAGCACGTTGTATGAACTGCGGCGTGCCGTTCTGCCAGGCTGGTATGAATATCATGGGAATGACCAGCGGATGTCCACTGCATAATCTGGTACCGGAGTGGAATGACCTTTTGTATACCAACAACTGGGAGCAGGCATATAACCGTCTGACCAAGACCAACAACTTCCCGGAATTTACCTCAAGAGTATGTCCGGCACTTTGTGAAGCAGCCTGTACCTGTGGACACTGGGAAGACCCGGTAACCTGTAAGGCAAATGAGCATGGAATCATTGAAAATGCCTATGAAAAAGGATATGCTGCAGCAAAACCTCCAAGAGTCCGTACCGGAAAGAAGGTTGCAATCATCGGTTCCGGTCCTGCCGGACTTGCAGCAGCAGACCAGTTGAATAAAAGAGGACATTCCGTTACCGTATTTGAAAGAGATGACCGTGTCGGTGGACTTTTGATGTATGGAATCCCGAATATGAAGCTGGAAAAATGGGTTATTGACCGTAAGATTAATATAATGAAAGAAGAGGGTGTCGAGTTTATTACCAATGCCAATGTTGGAAAAGACATCAAGCCGGCAAAACTCTTAAAAGAATATGACCGTGTCATCTTAGCCTGTGGAGCAAAGAATCCAAGAGACATCAAAGCTCCGGGCAGAGATGCAGAAGGCATTTACTTTGCAGTAGATTTCTTAAAGGCAACTACCAAGAGCCTTTTAGATTCCGAGCTTAAAGATAACAAATATATTTCTGCCAAGGGAAAGAAAGTAGTTATCATCGGTGGTGGAGATACCGGAAATGACTGTGTCGGAACTTCTATCCGTCACGGCGCAGCCAGTGTCATCCAGCTTGAAATGATGCCAAAAGCACCGGATGAGCGTGCAGAGAACAACCCATGGCCGGAGTGGCCAAGAGTCTGCAAGACAGACTACGGTCAGGAAGAAGCAATTGCCATGTTCGGTTCCGACCCTCGTATTTACCAGACAACCGTAAAAGAGTTTTTAAAAGACAAGAACGGTAAGCTCTGCGGATTAAAAACCGTAAAATTAGAGGGCAAAAAGGATGAAAAGACAGGACGGATGCAGATGGTGGAAGTACCGGGCTCCGAAAGCAAGTTAGATTGTGATCTGGTTCTGATTGCAGCAGGCTTCCTTGGAACAGAAGATTACATTGCCAAAGCGTTCGGCGTAGACTTAAATGCCAGAACTAATGTGGCAACAGACGCCGGTCATTACAAGACCAACGTGGAAAATGTCTTTACAGCAGGAGATATGCATCGTGGACAGTCCCTGGTTGTATGGGCAATCCGTGAAGGAAGAGAAGCAGCCCGTGAAGTAGACGAAAGTCTGATGGGATATTCTTATCTTTCCGTACAGTAATGAAAATTACAATATAATGATAGAAGAAAGTCGTCTGACTATGGTGACGCCGGAAGGTGAGCTGTGGCAGGCGGCTTTTTCGTGGTTGACACATTCTGCTTTTGGGGCATAAAATAACCCTTGTGACAAAAAGAACGAGAAGAAGAAACAGCGAAAGGACATAAAGAGAATGAGCAGGAAAGCAGTATTTTTTGATATTGATGGAACATTGTGGGACGAGCATTTTGTGATACCGGAGAGCACAAAGGAAGCAATCCGGAAGCTGCGGGAAAATGGACATCTGGCATTTCTCTGCAGCGGAAGAACCAGAGCATTTATTCAGGATGAAAGATTGCTGGCACTGGGATTCGACGGAATTGTGGCAGGCTGCGGTACCTGGATAGAGATGGATGGAAAAACACTTTTTTATAAAAAATTAGAACAGGAATTGATAGAGGATACCATACATATATTAAAAGAGTATGGAATTCCTACGGTATATGAGGGAAGCCGGAATTTGTATATGGATTTGGAAGAATTTGAAGAAGACCCTTATGGCTTGAGACTAAAAGAGACATTGGGAGAGGATTTGCTGCCGGTAACGGGAAATGAAGCAATTATGGAAATCAGTAAGTTTTCCTGCTCCACACCGGATGATGCTTATCTTAAGGTACTTTCCCATCTGGAAGAGAATTTCACACCGCTGGTGCATGATGCGGCATGCGCAGAGTTTATTCCAAAAGGATTTTCCAAAGCGTCCGGCATCGAAAAAACCTGTGAGCTTCTTGGTATTGAGAAAGAAGATACCTATGCATTTGGAGACAGTATCAATGATGTGGAAATGTTAAAGCATGTGCAGCATGGAATTGCCATGGGAAATGGTACCAAAGCAGCAAAAGAAGCAGCGGATTATATCACAGCACCATTGCACGAAGACGGCATTTATAAGGGATTGGAGCATTTTGGACTGATTTCATAAACAAATCTAAAAAAAGTATTAAATCGTTACAAAATGCAGAAAGTGAGAAAACGAGAGGAAAAACGAGATATTAAGAGTAAATGTAAGGAAACGAGAGAAAAATAAAAAATGGTCAGGCTTGCGAAAAAGAGACGCAGAAACTATTATATGACTATCGGTTAGCACTCTACTTGAATGAGTGCTAATAAAAAAGAAAGAAAACAAAGAGACCGAATCAAGGAGGCAATGAATCATGAAATTAGTACCATTATCAGACAGAGTTGTATTAAAACAGTTAAAAGCAGAGGAAAAAACCAAATCCGGAATTATCTTAGCAAGTGCTGCACAGGAGAAACCACAGGAAGCAGAAGTAATCGCAGTTGGTCCTGGCGGAGTGGTAGATGGCAAAGAAGTTACCATGCAGGTAAAAGAAGGACAGAAGGTTATTTATTCTAAATATGCCGGAACAGAAGTAAAACTGGATGGCGAAGAATATATCATCGTAAAGCAGAATGATATTCTTGCAGTAGTAGAATAATCGAATTGATAATTGGTAAATAAAACAAATAATAAAATAGGAAAATAGAAGAAAGAGGTAAGAAATTATGGCAAAGGAAATCAAATATGGAACAGAAGCCAGAACAGCATTAGAGGCTGGAGTTGATAAACTGGCAAATACAGTCAGAGTAACAATCGGACCAAAAGGAAGAAACGTTGTACTGGATAAATCATATGGCGCTCCATTAATCACAAACGATGGTGTTACCATTGCAAAAGAAATCGAATTGGAAGATGCATTCGAAAATATGGGCGCACAGCTTGTAAAAGAAGTAGCAACCAAGACCAATGACGTCGCCGGTGATGGTACTACAACAGCAACTGTTCTTGCACAGGCAATGATTCAGGAAGGAATGAAGAACTTAGAGGCTGGTGCAAACCCAATCGTTTTAAGACGTGGTATGAAGAAAGCAACTGAAAAAGCAGTTGAAACAATCGCAGCAATGTCTTCTAAAGTAACCGGAAAAGACCAGATTGCAAAAGTTGCATCTATTTCCGCAGGTGATGAAAGCGTTGGCAACATGGTAGCAGACGCAATGGAAAAAGTTTCCAATGATGGTGTTATTACCATTGAAGAGAGCAAGACCATGCAGACAGAACTTGACCTGGTAGAAGGTATGCAGTTTGACCGTGGATACATTTCCGCATATATGTGCACAGATATGGATAAGATGGAAGCAGTTTTAGATGAGCCGTACATCTTAATTACCGATAAGAAAATCAGCAACATTCAGGAAATCCTTCCACTGTTAGAACAGATTGTTCAGTCCGGTTCCAGACTTCTTATCATTGCTGAAGATATCGAGGGTGAAGCTTTAACTACATTGATTGTAAATAAACTGCGTGGAACATTTAACGTCGTAGCAGTAAAAGCTCCAGGATATGGCGACAGAAGAAAAGAAATGTTAAAAGATATCGCTATCCTTACCGGTGGTCAGGTAATTTCAGAAGAAGTTGGCCTGGAATTAAAAGATGCTACTATGGCACAGCTTGGTCGTGCAAAATCTGTTAAGGTTAAGAAAGAGAACACCGTTATCGTTGATGGTGAAGGAAATAAAGAAGAAATCCAGGCAAGAATCGGCCAGATTCGTGCACAGCTTGAAGAGACAACATCTGAATTTGATAAAGAAAAATTACAGGAAAGACTTGCAAAACTGGCAGGTGGCGTAGCAGTTATCCGTGTTGGTGCTGCAACAGAGACAGAAATGAAAGAAGCAAAACTTCGTATGGAAGATGCTTTGAATGCAACAAGAGCAGCAGTCGAAGAAGGAATCATCGCAGGTGGCGGTTCTGCATACATCCATGCATCCAAAGAGGTTGCAAAGCTTGCTGAGACATTGGAAGGTGATGAGAAGACCGGTGCAAAGGTTATCTTAAAAGCATTGGAGGCTCCATTGTATTACATTTCCGCAAATGCAGGTCTCGAAGGTGCAGTTATTATTAATAAAGTAAAAGAGTCCGCTCCTGGTATCGGATTTAATGCAGCAACAGAAGAATATGTAGATATGGTAGAAGCTGGTATCCTTGACCCGGTTAAGGTTACAAGAAGTGCTTTGCAGAATGCAACATCTGTAGCATCTACATTACTTACAACGGAATCTGTTGTAGCAAATATCAAAGAAGATGCTCCTGCAATGCCGGCAGGAAACCCAGGTATGGGAATGATGTAATAAGAAAATAAAATATATTACTGAAAAGTAAGGATAGAGAGCTCCTGGCTGCGGATAATGCAGTCAGGAGTTTTACTATGCAGTTTTTTTCCTGATGTTAGTTTTTTTGGGGCAGTTGTTTTGATTTGCAAAATATGTTACAATTATTTCATTGTGTAACATGAAGTCTGAATAGCAAGGAGGAAGAAAAATGGGAAAGGTAGTTATTCTTACAGACAGTTCCAGTGGAATTCGTCAGGCAGAAGCGCAGCAGTTAGGGATTAGCGTATTACCAATGCCTTTTTTTATAAATGGTGAAACACTGTTTGAGGATATCAATCTGACACAGGATACATTTTATGAGCATCTGACAGATGGAGCAGAGATTTCAACATCCATGCCGGCAGTAGGAGACCTTACAGACCGTTGGGATGAGCTTTTAAAAGAATATGATGAAATAGTATACATTCCTTTATCCAGTGGATTGAGCAGTTCCTGTGAGACAGCAACAGCATTATCTTCAGATGAAGAGTATGAGGGCAAGGTTTTTGTAGTAAACAATCAGAGAATTTCTGTAACACAGAAACAGTCCGTATTTGATGCAATCAGGCTGGCAGAGAGTGGCAAGAGCGGAAAAGAGATTAAAGATATTTTAGAGGATGCAAAATTCCAGTCCAGCATTTATATCATGGTAGATACCCTTTACTATCTGAAAAAAGGTGGAAGAATTACACCGGCAGCAGCAGCACTGGGAACATTGTTGAAATTAAAACCGGTATTACAGATTCAGGGTGAAAAGCTGGATGCTTTTGCAAAAGCCAGAACGGTAAAGCAGGCAAAAAGCATTATGATAAAAGCAGTAAAAGATGACTATGCATCCCGCTTTAAGGAGTGTCAGGATGAGATGCAGCTTTGTATTGCATACACTGGAGATATAAGTGCAGCGATGGAATTCCACAAAGAAGTGGAAGCAGAATTTGGAATTACAGACATTATGATGGATCCGCTTTCTTTAAATGTATCCTGCCATATCGGACCGGGAGCATTAGCACTTGCCTGTGCAAGAAAATTATAAGATTTAAAGTGTAAATTCTTGGTAAAATTGATTGACCAACCACAAAATATTGTGTAGAATTGAAATAGTTTAACTTGTTAATGTATAAAAGCAAGTAACATATCATGGTAAAACCAAGGAGGAAAATGAAAATGGCATTTTGTGGAAATTGTGGTACACAAGTGGGTGATGATGCAGATTTTTGCCCGAATTGTGGCCAGAAATTAAAAGGGGAGATGGAACAGCCGGCAGAGCAGGCAGCACCGGTACAGGAACAGCCGGCAGAGCAGGCAGCACCGGTACAGGAACAGCCGGCAGAGCAGGAAACACCGGTACAGGAACATCCGGCAGAGCAGGAAACACCGGTACAGGAACAGCCTGCAGAACAGGCAGCACCGGTACAGGGACAGCCGCAGCAGGGACAGTTCCAGAGTCAGCCGCAGCAGGGACAGTTCCAGGGACAGCCGCAGCAGGGACAGTTCCAGGGACAGCCGCAGCAGGGACAGTTCCAGGGAAGACCACAGCAGGGACAGTTCCAGGGACAGCCGCAGCAGGGACAGTTCCAGGGACAGCCGCAGCAGGGACAGTTCCAGGGAAGACCACAGCAGGGACAGTTCCAGGGAAGACCACAGCAGGGACAGTTCCAGGGACAGCCACAGCAGGCACGCCCGCCTAAGAAACCATTTAAGATGACGAAACAGTTATGGGCATTGCTTATTGCAGTCATTGCAGTTGTAGTAGTTGCAATTGTTGCACTTGTGGTAGTGAAGAATCAGAAAAAGAAAGTAAATATCAACGATTATATTTCTGTAGAGTATAACGGATATGAAACAGCAGGAACAGCATATGTTGATTTCGACGAGACCGGATTCAGTGAAGCTGTTATCAAGGCACAGGGAAAGAAACTTAAAAATGTAAAATCTCTTGATGACCTTGACTGGAGTGACCTCACAGATTTGATGGGAAGTAGTAACTGGGATTTGATTGACAGTATTACTTTTGATGTGAAACCGGATTCAGACCTGTCAAATGGTGATGTGGTAACCGTTACTGCTTCATGGAATGAAGATTATGAGAAAAAAGCAGGGGTTAAAATTCTTTCCAAAGAACAGGAATTTACAGTAGAAGGACTGGAAGAAGTAAAAGAAGTTGATCCGTTTGAAGATATCGAGGTAACCTTCTCAGGAACACCACCTTATGTATATCCAAACTGGACCAATAATTCAGATGATGATTACTTACGTTATCTGTGGTTCAATTTTGAAGATTATGACAGCCTTGATGTTGGTGATACCGTAACTTTAACAGTTGATGAGTCAGAAGAGAATGCATTGGCAAATGGTTACAAATTCACACAGACATCAAAAGAATATATTGTATCCGGAGTAGATTCTTATGTAACATCTGCTGCAGATATTTCAGCAGACAATCTGGATTCCATGAAAAATGAAGCAACAGATGTGTTAGATGCATATTTTGCAAATAACAATTCCTATATTGGAAATTCCGGATTCAGCTATGAAGGTTCTTATTATCTGGTTGCAAAGAACAGTGATACATGGGGTGATACAAACGTCCTTTATCTGGTATTTTCAACAACTGTAACCAGTGCAGAAAATGCATTTGAGCCGACTGTAGTATACTTCCCGGTAAAATATACAAATATTATGGCATTATCCGATGGAAGCCAGAGCTTTAATACATATGGTGATATCGAAGGATATACTGATTTAGAGTATGATGACGGCTGGTACAATGTTGATGGTTATACAGATGGAGCACAGATGTTTAACGATCTGGTTGTAACTCAGAAGGTTGATTATACTTACGAAGTAACTGATAATTTAACTCAGTTTGGAAACTAAAGGAGAAGGAAATGAATTCTGGAAATGATTTTACAAAGCACATTCATGTGAAAAATATTATTCGTCTGTTATCTATTTTATTAATGGTATTTTTCTTTGTGCCATCATTCATGGTATCCTGTGCAGGATATGGAAATATTAAAATTAGTGCTTTTAAAGCTATGACAGGTATTAAAATCGAAGGCGAAAGTGTATCTGATCCAAAAGTAATCTGCATCATAATGCTGCTGCTTCCAATCGCTATGCTGGCTCTCTGGTGCTTAAAGAGCGTATTAAAAGACAAAATTGCTGCAATCGCATCCGGAAGCTGTGCAGTTGTTGACTTTATTTTCTGGATTGCACTTTGCGTCGGAGTAAATAAGGAAGCAACAGATAATTACTGTACAGCGAAAGTTACAGCCGGATTTATATTTAATATATTGTTTATTCTGGCAATTGTAGTGTTGGATTTGTTGATTATTATCAACGTACTTCAGGCTGAGAAACCATTAATCAGACAGAAAATGATGAACGGATATCAGGGAATGCCACAGCAGAATATGTATGGAAATGTGCCACCACAGCAGGGACAGTTCCAGGGACAGCCAATGCCGCCACAGCAGCAGGGACAGTTCCAGGGACAGCCAATGCCGCCACAGCAGCAGGGACAGTTCCAGAGCCAGCCAGTGCAGCAGCAGGGACAGTTCCAGAGCCAGCCAGTACAACCGCAGCAGCCAGTACAGCCACAGCAGCCAGTACAGCCGGTATGCAGTAAATGTGGTGCTCCGCTTGTAGCTGGAAATAAGTTTTGTACCAAGTGCGGAAATCCGGTTGCATAAACTGGAATATAAAATAAGTAATAAGTAAACTACGAGAAACACGCTTTGTGAGCTACTCGCGTAAACTACGAGAAACACGCTTTGCGAGCTGCTCGCGTAAATAAGTAGAAGCCCCATCGTCTGATTATTCAGAGGATGGGGCTTCTTTTCTGCGTGCTGCAGCATTGCAGGCTCAGGATTTTATACAGCCTGACTGCGGAGCTGTTTCTTTTTCCGGTTCTTCCAAACAAGATAGGAAATCATAAGTGGTACACCGGCACCAATCCATGCTACCGGACTTGCCAGACGGACTGACCAGTATCCATATGGATTTAAAAGGAGCCATACGACACCGACACGGCAAATCATTTCAAAGATACCGCTGACCATAGGCATGATACCTTTTCCAAGTCCCTGCAAAGAAGTACGATAAAGGTAAATAAGAGCAAGAAAGAAGAAAAAGCAGCTGATGGTATTTAAGTACTGTGTGGCATAACTGTAAATGGCTTCCGTCGGTTCGCTTAAGAAAAGGGAAACAATGGAACGGCCAAATACAGTACAGATGAATGCAGCAATTGCAACAGTTCCAAGGGCGATTCCAAAGGCCTTCTTCATGCCATCGAAGATGCGGTCATATTTTCCGGCACCTAAGTTCTGACCACAGTAAGTAGACATTGTGGTTCCAAGAGCCGGCATTGGCTGGGTAGAAATCTGTTCTACCTTGGATGCAGCAGTAAAGGCTGCAACAGCACTGGAACCAAATACATTTACTGCAGACTGAAGAATCATGGAACCAACAGCTATCAGAGAGTAGTTCAAAGCCATCGGGATACCAAGTCCCATCATCTGGGCGGTTGTCACGCGGTCGATGTAGTAATCACTTTTTCTGGTGCGGAGAATCGTGAATTTACGGTACATATAAATAAGACAGAGAACAGCGGAAATACCCTGTGAGATTACGGTGGCATATGCAGCACCTGCAACATTTAATTTTAAAGTTACAATACAGAATAAATCCAGCACAATATTAAGAGCGGAGGAAAACAGCAGGAAGTATAATGGAGTCTTGCTGTCACCAACACCTCTTAAAATTCCGGAAACAACATTGTACATCATACTGGTAATGATACCCCAGAAGATAACCCGGATATAAGAGTCTGCCATATCAAGAATATTATCCGGTGTGTTCATAAAGATTAAAAGCTCCCGGGAAGTAGTAACAGTCAATGCGGTAAGAACCACGGAAATGATTATGGTTAAGAGGAAGGATAAAGCAACAATATGCTTTAAACGGCTTTCATCCTTTGCACCGAAAGCCTGTGATACCATAACACCGAATCCCTGAGCAAGTCCGGATGCAAAACCAAGCACCAGAAACATAATAGAACCGGTTGCACCTACAGCAGCCAGGGCATCTTCTCCTAAAAACTGTCCTACAATGATGGTATCTACCATGTTGTAGAACTGCTGGAACAGATTCCCGAACAATACAGGAAGTGAGAAGAGAAGGATTAATTTCAGTGGATTTCCGATTGTCATATCTTTCGTCATAATTATAAGCTCCTTTCAAAAAAATTTTGCAGAAATATTCTGCACTATATGAGAAAAAAATACTATATTCTTAGGAAACGGGATTAGTATACATTGGTAAAATAAAAATGACAATGTAAAAATCAATCTAATTATGGTATAATTCGCTCATGAATACGAATTTAGAATATTACAAATTTTTTTATTATGTAGGAAAACTTCACAGTATTACATTGGCAGCAGAAGAACTGAATGTTTCACAGCCGGCAGTGTCCCAGGCAATCCGTAATTTGGAGCGGGAGCTGGGAACCACCCTTTTCATGCGGACATCCAGAGGGGTGCGTCTGACTGCAGAGGGGCAGACACTTTACGGCTATGTGCAGCGGGGCTATGAGACCATCCGGGAAGGCGAACGCAAATTCCTTGAAATGCAGGAGCTGACCAGCGGAGAAGTATGTATCGGAGCCAGCGATATGACACTGCAGTTTTATCTGCTTTCTTATCTGGAACAGTTTCATGAGCAGTATCCGAAAATCAGGATTACAGTTACCAATGCACCGACACCGGAGACACTGAAATATCTGCAGAGCGGCAGAATCGATTTTGGTGTAGTCAGCACGCCTATGGAGACAACGAAGAATATGCATGTGATTCCGGTGCGTGAGATAGAAGATGTCTTTGTGGCAGGACGAAAATTTGAATATTTAAAGGGCGGTAAATTAAGCTATAAAGAATTGGAACATCTGCCGGTTATGTGCCTGGAGGGAAATACCTCTACCAGAAAATATGTAGAGGAATTTCTGCTGGGAGAAGGCGTTGTGATTCATCCGGAGATAGAACTTGCCACCAGCGATATGCTGATACAGTTTGCAAAAAGGAGCCTTGGCATAGCAAATGTGGTCAGGGACTTTGCCCAGGAAGAAATTGATAAGGGGGAACTGTTTCAGATTACATTTAATAAGAAGATTCCTGCCAGACAGTTCTGTATTGTTTCAGATGACAGGGTTCCGTTGACTGCAGCAGCAGAAAAATTGTTGAAATTATTACAACATAAGTAAAACTTATATCGAGTATAAGGAATATTGACTTTACTTATAATATCTGATTCGGTATAATCAGAAAGTAAGAAGCAGAGAACTGGTTTTTACACCGGTTCTTTTTTGCTTTACAGGAAATTGCTTTCCTGTAAAGTAAAAAACGCTCCGCGAGTAGCTCGTAAAGCGTGTTTCTCATAGTTGCGCGAGCAGCGAGAAGAACATATTTCTTATTATAAGGAGGAAATAAAAATGGTTACAGCAGTAGTTGGTGCAAACTGGGGAGATGAAGGAAAAGGCAAGATTACTGATATGCTTGCAAAGGAAGCAGATATTATTATCCGTTTTCAGGGTGGTGCAAATGCAGGACATACTATCGTAAATGATTACGGAAAATTTGCATTACATACCCTTCCATCAGGAGTGTTCTACGGACATACCACAAGTATTATCGGAAATGGTGTTGCACTTGATATCCCGAAGCTTTTCAATGAGATGAAGTCTATTACAGACCGTAATGTACCGGCACCTAAGCTTTTGGTTTCTGACCGTGCACAGATTGTTATGCCGTATCATGTGCTTTTTGATCAGTACGAAGAGGAGCGTCTTGGCAAGAAATCATTCGGTTCTACCAAGTCAGGTATTGCACCATTTTATTCAGATAAATATGCAAAAATCGGTTTCCAGGTAAGTGAACTTTTCGATGAAGATACTTTAACAGAAAAGGTAGACCGTATCTGTGAAATGAAAAATATTATGTTAGAGCATATGTACCACAAACCATTACTGGACAAGGCAGAGCTGTTAAATACATTACATGAGTACCGTGATATGGTAGCTCCGTATGTCTGTGATGTTTCTTTATATCTTGATAAGGCAATCAAAGAAGGAAAGAACATTCTCTTAGAGGGACAGCTTGGAACCTTAAAAGACCCGGATCACGGAATTTATCCAATGGTAACATCTTCTTCTACATTGGCTGCATATGGTGCAATCGGAGCAGGAATCCCACCATATGAGATTAAGAAAATTGTTACTGTATGTAAAGCATATTCTTCTGCTGTTGGTGCAGGCGCATTCGTCAGCGAAATCTTTGGCGAAGAAGCAGATGAATTAAGAAAACGCGGTGGAGACGGCGGAGAATTCGGCGCAACCACAGGACGTCCAAGACGTATGGGATGGTTTGACTGTGTGGCAAGTAAATATGGCTGCCGCATGCAGGGAACAACCGATGTAGCATTTACCGTGTTAGATGTTTTAGGATATTTAGATGAGATTCCGGTTTGCGTAGGATATGAAATCGACGGAGAAGTAACCACAGACTTCCCTGTAACCACAAAGCTTGAAAAAGCAAAACCTGTATTAAAGAAACTTCCGGGCTGGAAGACAGATATCCGTGGAATTAAGAAATACGAAGACCTTCCGGAAAACTGCCGTAAATATGTAGAATTCATTGAAGAACAGATTGGATATCCGATTACCATGGTTTCTAACGGACCGGGAAGAAATGATATCATTTATCGTTAAGAATAAAGGCAGATTGTGATGATAAAAAATGTAATCTTTGACGTAGGAAATGTACTGGTAGACTTTCGCTGGGAAGAAGTATTTCATAAGCTCGGTTTTGAGGGGGAAACTTTTGAATGTGTGGCGGATGCTACCGTCCGTTCCGTAACCTGGAATGAATTTGACCGGGGAGCAAAGCCGGATGAAGAGATTATTGCTGCATGCATCAAGGAAGCACCGGATTATGAAAGAGAAATAAGACTCTTTTATGACCATGTAGGAGAGACGATTCATACTTATCCATATACGGTGCGGTGGATACGAAGCCTTGAGAAAAATGGATATCATACCTATATATTATCTAATTTTCCAAAGAGCACTTATGAAAAAGCAACAGAAGAACTTTCTTTTGAAAAGGAGACTACCGGAGCAATCTTTTCCTATCAGGTGAAGTGCATCAAGCCGGAAGCGGAAATTTATAAGCTATTGCTGGACAGATACCATTTAGTGCCACAGGAATGTGTATTCATAGACGACCGTCCGGAAAACATAGAGACGGCAGAAAAGCTTGGCATTACAGGCATACAGTTTCAGAATCAGCAGCAGGCAAAAAGAAGGCTTTTGGAACTTGGTGTCGTATCCGGCAGTTAATAAGTAAAGATTATGTAAAAAAAGAATAATTGTCTATTCGTTTCTTGCATTTCAATAGCGAAATGCTTATAATGAGCGTAAGCAGACGGGTAGCAACGCAACTGGCAGGAGTTACTCCTGCCAGTTTTTTTACAGTTACGCAGTAAGCAGGGAGAATACAATGAGGATAACAGGTTTAAAGAAAAAGCTGATAAGTCTCATAGTGGCTGTTATTATGACGGTTTCAGGAATGTATGTTGAAAATATCAACATAGATTCTTCCTTTGCATATGAAGATACTGCGAACCAGAATTTCACACAGGCAGCACATTTATCCAGACCATCAGAGAGCTGTACCGAAGAACTTTTGGGAACTCGGGAGACCGGCAGGATTGCAGCGGGATACCGCAGACTGTCGGAGAAAAACAGCGATTTGGAAGGAGCAGCATTATCACTGGAAGCAGTATTGCCTGAAAATCAGGCAAAAGACGGCTGGAACTTTGAATTACGGAAATCAAAGGATGTTTTGGACAGCAGGCGTGTCATTATAGGCTATATCCATCATCAGGATGGAGCGAAGGGCTGACTATCACAAGTTAGAAGCAATTTACCTGTGCGCAGAGGAGCATAGGTTTCTTTGCGTACAATATCAGGTCATAACTGTGATAGGAGGATAATAAAATATGGCACAGGATATTGTAGTAGCGCTTATGGGCGTTATGGCAGCGGCAGCAGTTGCTGCATGCTGGTGGTATGAGCATCATGGCAGAGAAGATGAGACTTCTTCTAAAGAGGAACAGGAAAAGACGAAAGAAGTATAAAGGAATAAAAGAAGATAGAGGGCTTGTAGCAGGAAAGGACAGAATATGAGAAAGACAAAAATTATATGTACATTAGGACCGGCAACAAAGGATGATGAAGTATTAAAACAGTTGATGGAAAATGGAATGGACGTGGCGAGAATTAACTTTTCCCATGGCTCACAGGCAGAACATAAAGTAACCATGGATCGTGTAAAAAAGATGCGTAAGGAACTGGGCAGACCGGTTGGAATTCTCCTTGATACCAGTGGACCGGAAATTCGGATTGGACAGCTGGAGGGCGGCAGAGCAGAGCTGCTTCCGGGAGATACCTTTAAGCTTACTACTAATGATATTATGGGAAATAAAGAGCGGGTCTCTATTACTTACAAAAATCTGGTACATGATGTCAAAGCCGGAACCAGAATTCTGATTGATGATGGACTGATTGAAATGCTGGTAACCAATGTGACAGAAACTGAGATTACCTGTAAAGTAGAAAATGGTGGTGTGATTTCAGACCGCAAAGGAATTAATGTACCGAATGTAAATCTGTCCATGCCTTATATCAGCCCGAAAGACCGCTCCGATATTCTATTTGGAATTGAGCAGGGTGTAGATTTTATTGCAGCATCTTTTGTACGCTGTGCAGATGATGTGCTGCAGTTACGGAAAATTATGGCAGAGCAGGGCTGCAATGACATTAAGATTATCTCTAAAATCGAAAACCGTCAGGGTGTAGATAATATTGATGAGATTCTGGCAGTGTCAGATGGCATTATGGTTGCCAGAGGAGACATGGGAGTGGAGATTCCGATTCGTGAAGTTCCGGCAATTCAGAAGAAAATTATAAAAAAGGTTTACCATGCAGAAAAGGTTGTTATTACGGCAACCCAGATGCTGGATTCCATGATGAAGAATCCACGCCCGACCAGAGCGGAAGCAACAGATGTTGCCAATGCTATTTA